>Ga0115550_1000403_pt1 | contig 36643 bp, 47 predicted proteins | sample COGITO_mtgs_1005_FD_87177 | JGI IMG/M metagenome (GOLD analysis project Ga0115550, IMG submission 87177) | Pelagic marine microbial communities from North Sea - COGITO_mtgs_100511 | ecosystem: Environmental > Aquatic > Marine > Epipelagic | place: Germany:Helgoland, sampling site Kabeltonne...
CATCAACAGTTTCTAAAGACTCAGTAAGCATCTTCAAGAAAGACTCCTTACCCACTTGTAGCTGCTGTAACTGGAAGTTCATGTTGCCAATCTTCTTATCCAGATCAAGACAGTGATTAGTAAAAATCACCTGCTCGTCAGTGAATGTAGTGGCATCGTATTCAATATCATTAATCGTAATCATTTGGGGTTTGTTGTCTTTACCCATTAGATTTTCTCCTAGTTAAAAGCTACCACGGAACACCCGCAGCAGTGACAGGGTTGATCTGCAAATCAATGTTAGCTTGCAGGCTTGCTTCAGTAGCGTCTTTGTCTACTGAGTCGTACACCCACCCAAGAACAGTCTCTTGAGTAAGATCAGCGTAGGGTACATAACCTTCTGCTGATGGGTCTGGGCTGAATCCGCAAGTGCCGTAAGAAGAAGCAGTGTAAGTTACAGCATCGTCTCCTTCGCCTGTGGTTTCTTCAGCGTTTACTCGCCAATGTGCGACAATAACAGCGCCGTCCATGTCAGAGGGCTGTAGGTCGTATTCGAGAGTTGCGATAGTCCAATTAAATGTTGTCATCTTAATTTCCTTCTAGTGTTGCAACACGGTTGCGTAGTGATTGTATTTCTTTGATTAACATTGTTTAAACAGTTGACGACGCAGTAAGTATGTTGATTCTGGTGCTGCTAGAATTTAAAATCTTAACCTCATAGGCAAATATGACACCGTCATCCCCTGTCGGGTTTGTAATATCAATAGTATAGACAAATGACCCAGCGTTAGTAAAAGTAAAGTGCGATGCAGAGGAATATACATACTCGTAAAGAGCTGTTGGGCCTTGAATAGAAGCGTCTCCAGACGAATTAGTAAACACCCTGAAAATATACTTTGCTGCGGGATGGTTATTGGACGAATTAGATGCTGTCCACGATCCAGATACGCTCAGCTCTATAAGCGCAGAACCCCTGTCTTCGCCGCTAAAAGTTAATCTTGTTGATTGTCCTGAATTTAGCGAGTCAGATACAAAATACCTTCTAATAAGAGCATTGCCCCCACCTTCTCTTGTTAGATCATACACACCGCTAGAAAGAAAACCGTCTGTTTGCGTGTTGCCATCCACACGGAGCTTTGTATTGGAACTAGTAGTACCAACAAGCAAGTTGCCACTGGAGTCTATGCGCATTGCTTCTGAGCCGCCGCCCCAGAACTGTATACCTCTAGATGTAGCAGTCGGTCCTATTTCTAGTCCTTCGTCTGTATTACCAAGCCAAGAAGTGTAAACAGAGGATGCTCCACCCCTTAAAGCAAGACCCGCAGCAGCATTAGGGCCGCCGTTTGCAGCTCCTTGATCAACAGAAAGCAGGCCTATAGGATTCGTAGTATTGATTCCAACAAAGCCTGATGAGTCAATGCGCATACGTTCTACTGCACCGGCAGTAAAAAACATATCATTAGCGTCAGCACCTAGTTTAACTGTACCAGTATTGTTTGTGCCGCTTCCGGAAAACGCTAAAGCTGCTTGAGTAGTAGAACTGCTAATATGCGCAGTAGTAGCCGCAGAGCCTACTACATGAAGAATTCTGTCAGGACTTGTAGTACCAATACCAACACGGCCTGATGAGTCTATGCGCATTTTTTCGCCAGCGCCGGCATATAGCGCAAGATCATTACCAGAAGACGCAACGCTTACATAGTTAGTCCCGCTTGTGTTTGCATCAACCAAAGATATTCTTGAAGTGTTAGTACTAGTGCTTTCAAATACAGCAGTAACTTGCACACCGCCTGAATTAACACTTAGCCTTTGAGAAGGACTCGTAGTACCAATACCAACATTGCCGCCATTGAAGTAGGTGCTTCCACTAGCGGTTAGAACAACATCCTCATTGTTTCCCGCATCACGCAGAACAAATTCACCTTCTCCAGTTGAGCCTAAGCGAACTACCGCCTTACGAACTCCCGCTGAAGTTGAGAAAAACGCAATGTCAGAAGATGTGGTGGCAGTGGCAAGAACATCTAAACGCGCAAGAGGACTCGTAGTACCAATACCTAACCGCTCCGCAGAAGCATCCCAGAAGAACTTAGGCGTTGTTCCGGTGTCTTCGTAGAAGGAGATGTCTCCGCCCTTACGAAAAGCAGCTAACTTACTACCAGCATGTTGAATGTAAAAGTAAGGCGCAGCCCCTTCATCATTTTTATCAAAGATTAATGTAAGATTACCAATGCTTGAAGCGCCATTAAGCTCATGATCAACACCAGTACCTGTATCTGTAATTGTAATTGTAGGGTTTTCTTGAGAAACAGTCAGCCCATCCATTGTGGCTGCGCCAGTAACGTCTATGCCTGTGGAGGTTGTGGCTAGTTTGGCTGAACCGCCATTATAAAGAGTTACGGCTTGATTTCCAGCGTCTGCAAAAAGCAAGTTAGTGCCGTCAGTATGCTCAATAATTACACCAACACCATTGCTTTGAACAAAAAGCGAACCAGCCCCGTCTTCTTTGATGTAACTGTTAGACCCGTCATGATAAATCTGTAAATCATTAGAGTTACCAAACTGAGCCTTGCCGTTGTCAGCAAAGTTTAGGCTTTCAGCACTAGCATCCCAAGTTAGTTTAGCAGTAGTGCCAGTGTCTTCGTAGAAGGAGATGTCGCCGTTGGAGGCTATATCCATTCTAGTTGCATCAACACCAGCGGAGGCAGTCCTAAACACCATATTGCCTGCGCCGTCAGGAGAATCGGCTGTTAAAACTGCTTGTGTTCCTCCTTGAATAATAGTAAAAGAGTCAGTTGTAGCAGAAGCATTAATTCTAAGTGTGCCTCCACCATCAACAGTCAGCCCATCCATTGTGGCTGTGCCAGTAACGTCTATGCCTGTGGAGGTTGTGGCGATTTTGGTACTTCCATCGTAACGAAGATTTACTTGGCCACCAGAGGTTGCTACAAGGTAGTTATCGCCTGTAGAAGATTGAAGAAAAAGTTGGTTTGAAGCGCGAATGTACAGCGGGCCAGCCCCTTGCTCGTCAATATAACTGCCACTACCATCATGATAAATCTGTAGGTCATTAGAGTTACCAAACGTAGCCTTGTCATTATCACCAAGAGACAAACCATCAGCAGTGACTGTGCCTGTGAAGGTTGGGGAGGCTATAGGAGCAACATCAGTACCAATAGTAAGACCTAACGAAGTTCTGACTGTCGCGCCTGTTTCCGCAACCCAACTAGTACCGTTACCTACAATAAAGTTACCATCGGATGGGGTGAGTGCTGCAATAGCAGACAAGTCAGTGTCTGAGGCCTGTAAGGCATCTAGCTGTGTTTGTACTGAACTAGTCACGCCACTAAGATAATTAAGCTCAGTTGCTGTGGCAGCAATAGTTGTGCCGCCTATCTTTAGATCGGAGCTTGCGTTTATAATAGGCGCAGTAAGAGTGCCAGTAAACGTAGGAGAAGAAAGAGGAGACTTAGTATCTAGCTGTGTCTGGACGTTACTTGTAACACCATCAACATAGTTTAGCTCTGCGGCAGTCGCAGTAACCCCTAAACTAGTCAATGCAGCCGCAGGAGACTCTAATGCCAGATTAGCTCCTGTGCTAACCAAAAAGAAGTTATCAGAAAGTGTTAAGTTAGAAATATCTGTAAGCTTTGCGTTAAGAGCCTGCTTAGCATTTAGTTGAGTCTGTATAGGACTTGTAACATTGTGAACATAATTTAGTTCAGTAGTTGTAGCTGTAATTCCATCGAGGACATTAAGCTCTGTAGCCGTAGACGTAACACCAAGACTCGCAAGAGCTGTAGCGGGTGCTTCTGCTACAAAGTTAGTACCATCACCTACAATAAAAGTACCGTCTGTAGGAGTTAAAGCCGCTATGTCAGTAAGCTGTGCGTCTAAAGGCTGCTTAGCATTTAGTTGCGTTTGAATGTTACTCGTGACACCATCAGTATAGTTTAGCTCAGTAACTGTCGATGTAATGCCATCAAGAGTATTAAGCTCTGTAATAGTCGCAGTTAAGGCTGTACCGCCTACAGAGAATGATGCAGCACTTAAGGCACCCCCTACTGTAACAGCACCTGTCGTAGTAACTGTATCAATGTAAGAGTCTTTAAAGTATGCTGTAGGACTTCCTAAATTTATATCACTATCTACGACAGGAACAAAAGCACCATCCTGAATGCGGACTTGCTCAGTAGTAACGCCACCTACTTCAACAAATACGCCCCAACGATTATTGGTACTATCAACGACTATTTTGTTTTTAAAGTCTTGGTCACCAATCTTGCTTACATTACCGCCTTGCCCATCTGTGCCATCATGTGTGTGGCCTGTAGTTCCAGAAGTTGTATAAGCAAAAGCATTAGCAAGCTGATTAAACTCATTGTTAAACAATGCAGCAGTAATAGTATCGCCATCGGCAAATGAGCTTTGTCGTATATAAATTGTTCCTGCCATTTCTATCTCCTGCCTGAAGGCATGTAATCTATGTACAATCCATTGATTGCGTAAGAAGGTAACTGATCATTACTGGATATTTTAAAACTACTCGCAAATCCACTACCCTGAACAGCCTGTCTAACCATTGGATCTAGTGAGCCTCCAAAAAAAGCAACACCAAACTCAGAAACTCCAAAGATAGCAGGAGTCTGAATCTGATCTAGTACATAATCAGGAGGCTGAGGTATGAGAGTATCTTCATAATTGTAGCGTACACGTAACGTAGGCTGAGTAAGACCTTCAGGACTTATAGAAATTTTTACATATTGTATAGTTTTTAAAGTTCCTGCATCTCCAAAGTCTAAGTTTGGAGTTTGATAAGTAGCTTCTATATTTTGTAATGTTTCATCTTGTATAAAAGAAGAGCCGCTGTCATGATTATAAATATAACCTAAGTTATCACCATGATAGACTTTATCTACGCCGTCCGAAGCAAATCCTGCATTAACAGATAAAGCTTGTATGCCTTGAGTTTCAGACCACTCAAATCCATTAGGTGTAAAAGTTCCTATAACTCCACGAGCTGTTTGAATGTTGGAGCCTTCGGCGCTGTAAAATAATCTGTACTGTGATTTATTTCTAAGTACAACACTGCTGATAGTATAAGTATTTATTTGTGTACTTAAGTCTGAAATTATAGATTGTATTTGACGAGAAACAGAGCCTAGCTCGACGTCTCCAATTCTTTGTGTAGCCGCAATGGTGCGTATACCATCAGGCGCTAAAAACAAAAGGTCACCACCAATCTCTTGAATGCTATAGCCGCTTAAGCACCCTACATTGTTAGTGATCTGAACTACAGACGGAGTACCATTAATATCATCAAGACGATGAATAGTATTTTCACAAAATATAAACAAAGAACCACGGAAGCTTTTAATTCCGTTGATTCTATCTGAGATAGTTACACTACCTGCACCAGTACCTGTAAAGTCTCTATCATCATTAGTTTTACTAAAATAAACAGTAGAAGGAGCATTAGTTGTATCAACAATACACAAGTGTTTATCATGCTCTTCTACATATTTAGCAGCAGCAGGAGTTGATATTTCTTCGTATGCAAAAATTCTAGAGGCCCCTGTGCCTTCAATATGAAAATGACCTAATTTATTTGGGCCTGTAGCAATTGATAAAGAACCATAAATAGTAGAAGAGTGGGCAGTAGGAGACTTCATAATACTAAATTGAGCCTGACCTTGATTAACTCTAGGTAGAACAGTTGCAGATGCTAATGCTGTTTCAGTTAGTCCTGCATGCCCCGTATCTTTATTAACCTGTATCCAACTAATACCTTCGTCAGAATAATAAATATTAGTTCCTACAACAACTACGACACCTTCGCCGTATGGATAGACTCCAAGTATTTTAGAATCGTCTATAGGTCTAGTTGCTGAATCACCCCCAAAAGGCGTATAGCCATTTATTCTTCTGTAACCGCCGTCAGGGTCTACTTCAAAGTTTCTTAGAATCGTAGCAAAACCCGGCTGAGCCAACATATCAAATTGGTTCAGGTTAGTGTTTAAACCACCTCTACAAGACAATCCAAAAGGTTGAGACATTAGATAAAGGTTATCCTATCATCTTTAAAGTAAGAAGGAGCAGGATCTAACAAATTAGAACGCATGCTTCTAAGGCCTTTCTTATAGTCCTCTAATGCAAATGCCGCTGCTTGAGGATTATCTTTAAACTGCCAAACATAATAACGTGTCTTAGCAATAAGCACAGAAGTATAAATATCAGGAAATATCACTTCATCACTAAAGCCAGACAAAGATGTTGGCAAGTTCCAAGCAAAGAACCAAACTTTATATTCTTTTTTTGGTATAGGGCTTAAACCAAATTGCCGCCCATCAGGACTCCTAATAACAGCATTAGGTTGCCCCCACTGCTGCTCGTCTGCGTCGTCACTATTCTCTTGTGCGCGTCTAAAATCTTTCCAAGTTTCTGTAGAAATGAACCTAAGATTTTTAGTAACGTAAGGGGCTGTTTCGCCCCCTACACCTACAGTAGTAATATAAAAGTTTTCCCAATCAACAGAACCATAGTCAGTAGTAAGACTATCGCTAGAAGGGTTTAAAAGATACCATCTAGTTCCTGCTACAGTATCTACACTTGTATTACCATACATGGGATCTACTGAGCCACTAAGATTAGAAGCTAAGAAAGGCCACTTAGGTTCTTCATTAACAATATCTAGATACGCACGATTAATGCAGTCTTTTACATGGGCCTGAATACCAATTGCATTAGCAAAAGTAGAGCTAGTAAGGGTAACCTCATTTAGCTCTCTTAGTATTTCGTTTGTTAATTCTAGAAATGTTTTAGACATTTATTAGCACTCGTAGGCTTTGGGCATTGCGTCTTTTACAGTCTTACCATATTGTGGCTGAGAACCTTTTGTACTAACAGGGCCTCCCATATTCATTTTCTTTTTAGTCATGCCACCATAAGAATACTTACTTTTCATTTCTTTCTTTTGATTCATCATCTCTTTTAGCTCCAAATATTTTATCCCAATTCGAGGAATATTCAGCGTGGCTTACTTGACTCTGCCTAAGCCTTCCGTGTTGAGCTTTTCGGGGCTTTAAAACTATTCTTTTGTTTTTTTGCATATAAAAAAGTAGGGGAGTTTGACCTCCCCCACCTCCTAAAGTTTACTAGTCGATAGTGTAGAACGCGCCTACACATGCCTCTGGACGTAGTACTTTAACACCGTGAACATGAAGACCACGGACGATATCACCGAAAGATGATGGATCGCGGATTACTTCAGTGTTAACGATAGTCTGTGCAGTTGCTACGGCAGACATGTGACCACACAGTACCTGACCAGTAGCTGTAGCTGTAGCAGGTACGTTGTTAGACTTGTACATGCTGAAACCACGAAGCTTGCCAGAGCTGATCAAACCATTGCGGATTGAACCCTGACCTGCGTTGAAGTCTACAGAAAGGAGTTTAGAATCTGTCTGTGACAGCTCCTCGTAGAAATCAGGAGATGCTACGAACCAACGACCTTCTTCTGGTACGTTCTGCTCATCAAGAAGACGAGCCATACGCGCCATCAGATCAAGTGGGTCAACTTCAGAAGCTGTACCTAGATCGATTGATGCAGTAGTCTCACCAATACCACCAGAACCTACTGCTGCGTCTGCACCAAGGATATGGTCAGGAGCAGAAGCTGATAGGCCCGCAGCAATCTTAGCGAGGACGTTCTCGTCAAATGCATCCTTGAGTGAGTATGCAGCACTTGAGGCTGCGATTTCACGCCAGTTTACATGAGACATGTTGCTTTCAATGTCATCAACGATGAACTTGAATGCGTTAGCAGTGTCAACAACAAGAGTAGTCTCTTGGTCTGTTAGCTTTGTCTGCGTTACATCCGCACCACGCTCATACTGATAAACCTGAATAGTAGGCTCTTTGATGATACGCACAGAGTCACCGTAAGCAGCAATCTCACCTGAGTAATCAGTATTAGTGATTGCCTCAGCTACAGATGCTTTACGGAAAAAGTTTAGTACTTGCTTACTGTAAATCGCAGGCAGGAAAAACGAATTTGTTTGACCCGCTACGCTGTTAGCAAAGTTACCGTTGGTGTCGGTTGCTTGTTCAAAATATTGATCAGCTTGGTTATAAGCCATGATATATTACCTTTAAAAAGACTAAGTTATTTAACCACTCGTCCTTCTGAGATCGCAAGGTTAATTTCCTTTTCATACTTATCGTATTGATCTACAGACATCCGAGCAATTTCCCGTTCCGACCAAATCTTTGGCTGCTTAGTATCAATGGTTTTTGTTTTAGTTGAAACCATGTCTGCTGCACTGCCTAGGGGCTTGGAAGGCTTTTTAGATGACTGAGCTATTCCATTTTCAATCTTGTACAAATCAATAGCGCGACTAGCTAAAGTAGCATCACTAGAGTTTTTATAGATCCAGTTCTGTATCTCTTGTGGCTGTGCCTTAGCCCAAGCATGGAAGTTTTCATTGCCTCGGATGTCTTCAAAGTCTGGATGCCTCTCTCGAAGTGCAGTCTCTGCTTCTTTCCGTGAAATGTCAGCTTCACGCTGCTTAATGCTTATAAGCTCTTGCCTGATATCAGCGATTTGTTGTTCACTTTGTAAGTGCGCTACAGACTCTACTGTGTCATAAAGATCAGGATGTTTCTTTTTAAACTCTTCAAGTTCATCAACAGACTTAGGAGCTTTATAACCCGGAGCAGCTATTTTTGCTTCTGCTAAGAGTTCTTGCTCACGTTGTTTAAATTGAGAAACTTTATTGTCATAATGTTTCTTTAAGTCATCATAACGCTTTTTATAATTTGTATCACTAGCACTTTCCTTTTGAGGGGTCGCTTCTTTTTCAGAAGGAGTAGCCTCTTGAGGTTGCTCGAAGAATAAAGTATCTGCGCTAACAAACGGTTTATCTTCTTGGTTGTGCCATTCTTTGTTCATGTTGTATGGATTAGCTTTTCTTTCCTCAACATTACTTGGTGCTTCAGTCATCTCTTTCTCCAACGGGGCTTGTCATTTTAACAAGGTAGCCATACCGTATTTTCTCGTCAGAATGGTAGGGGCTTGTTACTACAAGGTGGCCGTAATTGTTTATCGTATACTAGGCATACGATTAGCTTCCCTCATCATTTTTTTTACATCTTCCTCTTCCGAGGGTTCAAGATCAGTGTTGCTAACTGTACGCCTACTCATTAACCCACCATCATAAGCACGTTCTGCTTCATCCATCATTGTCTGAAGGTTTTCTGCGCCTATTTGATCAGTGGCTTTTCTGGTCATAACAAACTCACCGTCAGATAATCTGGCGGGGATAGAGTCTGATACTCCCGTTCCGGGGCCTTCAACTTCTCCGGCTCCGGAAAACTCAGAAGCAGTCACCAGAACCTTGTCAAAGATTTGACGTAGTTGTGGATCAGCCTCTAGAGCATTCTGCAAGTAAGACGCTTCTTCACCTTCTAAGGCTTGCGTCATTACATATGTTTTATATTCTTCTACCATTTCACCGTCTGGTAGCTGTGAGGCCATTGCCTCTTCCATTTCTTCTGGAGGAATATTGTCGTAAGTATCCTCAGGGACAGCTTCCATTTCAGGAGGAATAAATAATGAGCCGCCTTCTGCGTACATCGCCTTACCTCCTTTATTTAAACCAAGTCTTTCTAACTCTTTTAATACTTTTTCAGCCGCCTCTTTTTGAATTTTTTTAGCTTTTTCAGGTTCTTTTAATTCATCAATACCTGCTTCTTTAATAGCATCATATCCTGCAAAAATTTGATACTTTCCTATTAATGATTCACGATCTTTTTTATTTTTAAGGCTATTAATATGATCAATATCTTTTTTAGAAATTGTCCCCCCTTCAAAATAATTAGAGCGATGTGAGGCTCCTGCCATCATCGAACCATCAGGCATACGATGCATTGCGCCGCCTTCTGCTTTCTGCATTCTATTTTGAAATAAAGCAGCTAAGCCTTCTTCAGGCTTTTCAATTGGGCCAAACATACTCATAAGTCCACCTTCGTTTCTGTACTGACGAGCTGTAGTAGCTGCCTTTTTAGGTTGTTTAGAAAACTGCTTACCTTCTTTAGTGTCTTCTCTTTTCTTTGCGGTTGTAGCTGCGTACTCAGAAGAAGACATAGCCTCTATAGCTTTAGCAGGTAGATACCTCTCACCTGTAGCTTCTGGGCCTTGAGTAGAAGGCTTACCACTTTTAGTACGCCACTTCTGCTCTGTCCAATCCTTTAAAGACTGTTGAGAAGGTTTCACTTGTACCCACCACCTGCTTCTTTATATTGCTTAGCGAGCATTTGAGCTTTTCTTGCAGACCATTGACCTGCTGCTCCACCTTTGCTTCCTGCTTTAATCTTATTGAATAAGTTCTTTCGCATTGTAGGCTTGGTGTAGTTTCCTGCTTCATTTACTCTTGACTTGGTAGGCATGTGTAAAATCTACTCTCTGTTACTCAATATATCGCTAACGTGGCTTTTAAGCAGCTCCATCCGTTCCAGAGAACTCACTCTCCCCTGACTGCGGTACAGCTCCAGTTCCGATGTTGCCCCCACCAGTACCCGTAACTCCAAGGTCTTGGCCTGTTGGAGGTACTCCTGCATCGCCTCCCATAGCTCCTTGTTGTTCACTAGTGGGGCTAGGCGGTGCGCCAGTTGCTTGTCCATTGTTCTGCATTCCTATAATTTGAGCCATTATGGCTGCTTCTTCTGCATTGTTTAAGATCTCATCTGGATCTAACTCAAGAGAATAAGCAAGCTCACTAATAAGCTTATCAATCTTAATGAAAGGAGCTACAGCAGGATTTTGTGCAGTCTGCAAGAACATAGTTAGTCGTTGACTACGCACTTCTTTCTGCATCAAGCTGTTAGTGCCTGTTGCCTTAACCTCTAAGTCTCCTTGGATGTTTAGCTTTTCATCAAGGAACTGCATGTTCCATTGAAAATAAGCTTCTCCCAAAGGCCTTAAAAGAAAATCATCTAGGTTCTTAATGACCGTTTTAATGTTTAGTGAGGCAGCACCAAGTAGCATTGACATACCAGAAGCAGTACGGGTCATGCTTTGTACGCCAGTTTGTCCGTGTGAGTAACTAGGAATACCTGTTTGCTCATCTGCAAGCTGACGGAATCTATCAAACATCATCATGTTTTCGTTTGAGGTGTTAGGGAACTTCAAACCATTAATGGCTTGGCCCGGAACACCTGCTTGTCGTCTGAATACTTTACCCGGATAGATCTCCATGCTCTGACCGCCAACAAGAGCTGACTCATCTACATCAAAGACTAAAGACCCTGACAACGCTAGGTTATCTATTGCCATACGCGCATGACCGTTCATAATCTTTTGCGAGTCATCCATGTTCTCTGCAACGCCAATGCCAAAGAAGCTATAAGGATTTCTTTCGTATGGGAACGCATGGTAAGGCAAACGGTGAGGTGTAAAAGGATTAACCACAGAACGAAGAACAAGTCCATTGCATATCCATGCATTGATCTGTACTTCATCTAGGTCATCTACATCTTCACTAAGCTCCATGCCTATCTCTCGGGCATACTCAGCGTCTATAACACCCCAGTACTCTAATACTTCAAACTGACCTGAGCCGTAGTCTTCACCACGTTGATCGTCTCTTAGCTCATGCTCATAGTCTTTAGGCTCATAGTTTGGCCCCATTTGGAGTGCAGTGCGGATAGCGTCCTTATCAAAGTAAGGCATGCGGGCAAGACCACGGACTTGAGACTTGTTCATCTTGTGACGATGAAAAATGTACTCACACTCTTCCATGTTAGTAGCGTTAGGATCAGGATAGAAATCCCAGATGCTAACAAACTCTATTCGTGGTACTCGTACATCTTGTGGGTTGTACTCTCTTGTACCATCTTCTGCTTGTGTCCAACGGTTTAAAGTCTTATTAAAGTTAAAGGGGCCTTTAATAATACCAGTGCCAAACAGAGCTTGTTCGAATAGTGCATTACGAAGTTCACTAGATCCATGAGACTCTTCTATCTGATCATGGATTAACTTCTCCATGCGCCTTGCTGCTTCTTGCGCAGGTTTAGTTTGATAAACGCCCGGAGTAATGGTAGGGCCATTCTTAAGGTTGTCCTTAAGGGCTACATCCATATCCTCAAACTGGCCTTTATCGGCATAGGTGGCTCCGGCATTTAAGGTCTTGGCGTCACCTGAGTATCCTACATTGTAAGGATCAGTGTTTTCAGGCTGCGGAGCCGTACTCGTTTCAATTCCGGGCAAAGGAGTTTGAGTATCTAGGTGAGCATATTCACTTACGCCTTCAGGAATCTTTGATTCACTAATACCTATAGGGAGCTTGTTAGAGCCAAAGACTACATCTACTAACTGACCAAAAGCAGCAAGTACTTTAGTCTTAGTGACTTTAACAAACACCCGAGACTTCTCACTCTCTCGGAACTTAACATTCTTAGGGTACAACCCCCTATAATTATGATAGGCATTAATCCACCGAGACTCATCATAATCACGAGCCTGTTGAGCAGCAGCGTAACGATCAGTAATAATACCAACAAACTGATTGTGTAAAGACTCTTCGAGCTTTAGCTCTAGGCCTTCCTCGCCTTCAACATCATTAAAGTAGATGTTGTCTGCTCCGGTTAATGTATTGTCCTTCATAGAAGTTCCTTGTTTTTAATACCCAAACTCTGAGTCTATGGGCGTATAGGCCTGTTCCATATGTAAATGCCTAATACGAGCTAATGGATCATTGATGCGCGGCCTAGACATGATTAAGTATCTTAGCGCATCATAAGCGTGATCCGAAGCATGTGTGTCCACATCTTCAGGGTTTGACTTATCTAAAGGAATACTTTGAAGTTCGCGTATCAGGTTCGGGCAAGTATTGAATATTTGCAATCGTGGCCTACCGCTTTGCTGAAACTTTAAGTATTCGTGAATCTGTATTTTTCCGGGTATACGAGACTTGTCAGCTCTTCTTAGCTTGTGTCCCATCTTTAACAGTGCTTCGCCTACTGTAGGCCCTGTAGCACCTGTCTTAGCCCATGCAGCCCCATCAAGAACTCCGGGTACTGCAAAAGGATCAGCAGACTCCATCTCAGTTATCATGTAACCTAGGTCTTCGCCTGTCAACCCTTTCTTGTATAATTCTCTATAGACCACTAGCGTACCGTCACTAGGGTCTACTGCTGCCCAAATGCAGGCACTTTCTGAGGCATAACCGTAGTCAATGCCTTTAACCCTTTCCCACCCTATAGGGATCTCGAAAGGGATTGTAACGTGTGCAAAAGGATCAAACTCTGTAAAGGCTGCTCCTTCAGCTACATCCCAGTTACCTTCTAGCAACTGTCTACGCTGCACTTCGGGCAGGGCTTTTAGCATCTGCTCGTAACGTCCATCTTGTGCTAAGTAGGGATTATCATCTAACCTAGCAGGTATGAACTTACGGCTTAGACCATCATGACCTGTAAAAGGTTCATTAGGCTCACTAGGCTCTATGTATCTCTTCTTTACCCAATGCGCCCCTGAGCCTCCAGGGTTAGCAGTACAGCGCATGTACGTCTGTATTTCCGGGTCTGTAGTACGCAATCGAGATGCGAGGTAATTCCAAGCAAACTCAGTTGGCAGGTGAGTAATCTCGTCAAAGCCTATCCAAGAATATGCTTGACCTTGGTAACGGTAGACATCTGCATCTCGTTCCAAGAACCCAAACTCTATTTTAGCCCCACTAGGGAACGTCCAGAGCTTTTCTACTTCTTTGTACTTAGAGCCGGGAAAGGCCTGCGGATATAACTCCCTGCTCTTGTCTATAATCTCTCTTAGCTCTGGCATTGACCGTCTAATGATCAAAGCCCTGTGAGCGGCCCTATGAGCATATCTGAGGGGGTCTATGAGCATCGCATAGGACTTACCACCCCCTGCTGCTCCACCGTACAGTACGTCCGTCTCAGGGGCTGCTAAGAAGTCCGTCTGAGGGCCGGGATTAGGCCTAAAGATAACATTGTCGTTAGCTTCTTCGCGCAGAGCCTTAGGAACACTTTCAAGAATATCTTCTGTTATAAGCTTATTGCTATTAGGCTTATCGAGCTTTCCTAGAGTTTCTTTAGCGGCATTAAGCTTTTCACGCTCTTGATGGAGCTTTACCCTAAGCTTTTCTGCTTTTCTTGCTTTTTCTCGTAGAGATTTCTTTGCTGCAAGTTTAGCTTTAGTCTCAGAGTGGAAGTTGTAGCCTCTTCCTTTAGAACCCTTTGGCCTCCCAGTTTTCTTCTTCGGAGTACCGTCTTTCTTGAGGACAAAACTTCCGTCTTCATTCGTTAGGTAGTTCTCTGGATTCTTCTGCCAATCTTCTTGCATCTTTGTCTATTATCTTCTTTAGTCCAACATGACTGAGAGTACGACCTGTAGAGAAGGATAACCAATCTGCTCCATCTCTAAGCGAGAGGGCTTTAGATTTTACTAGATCTTTAATGTGTTCTAGTTCTTCCTGCTCTTCTGGTACTGGCTCCAAGTAATGAGGGTCTTTGGAGAGTTTATAGCCAAAAGGTATTGTGCTGCTAGTTCGCCTCATATGTAGCCTTGGCAGGAATAATGAATAACCCACCACTTACATTGTTATTGACTTCTAGCTTATCTTGTTTTCCTAAGCCTGTACGGTCTAGGATTGTCTGGGCTGCTTGTAGACGGAGATTAGCTTGAGGAATAGGTGCATCTGAGTGCATTACTTCTACAAGCTTCATTGCTGCCTGTGGTGCGGATTGTGCTAAGATGTTAGAGGCTAAATCGATTATTTCATGTTTGAGTGATTTGACAACTTGCCAATGACTATTCTCAGCATACCCTGCGAGTACCGCAGCTTTCTTCGGATCACCTCCCGTTTCTACTAGTGCTTCCAAGAAACCTTGCTGTTTGATTGTAAGTTCTTTTTTATTGCTCATGGTGGTATTATACATACTTTCTTTTCTTTTGTCAAGTACTTTTTGAAACTAATTAATACTTGACAAATGGTGAAAAAGAGTGTATAATACTCTTGAGACCCCCCGGGTCACATATAGATAATAGTGAAGTAACAGTAAGATCTTCTTTAAAGGTCTTTAAAGATCTTACTCACCCCGCCTAAGTCTTTTAAATACCCGCCCTAACTACTTTACAGTCCTTAAACGGACTAGTTACGCACCGAGACCTCTAGAGATTCCCCCGCCCAAAGCTTGTTAACACTCTAAAGTCCTCCAAAATGTATGAGCATTAGTATATACTATGGGGTACCCCTATGGCCTCCTGCCCCCCCCTCCCTAGTCTTAAAAGACTAGGGAGACTCTAGAGCCTAGACTTTAGTCTAGCCAGTTCTTGGGAGGACTCTAAAGACTCAAGAGTCTTTAGAGAACTCTAGAGATTCCTAAGACCCCTAAGCTCGTAGAGCTTCCCCTCAAGTTTACAGAGACTCGTAGAGTCTAAAGAGCCTCTAGAGTAAAACTCTAGAGACCCTTGAAACTAATAGTTTCAAGAACCTACAGCATTAACCTCCTTCCTGCTAAACTCTCTAGAGAGTTTAAAGAAAACTCTAGAGATCTATAAAGATCTCTAGAAATCTCCTCGTTTTTATCCTCCTCCTCACGTGTCTTTCACAACCGCATAATGCTCAGGGAAAGAGCTTGACCAAGACCACCGGATCTGTTACTCGCGGTGTTTCACAACCGCATAATGCGTAGGGAAACAGCTTGACCAGTTCCGGCTCAAAGTGCTATGCGCCGTGTTTCACAACCGCATAATGCGCAGGGAAACCCTTGACAACAGCAACTCGATGGTGTTAGTCCCACCGCTACGCTCGCTCTTTCACAACCGCATAATGCAAGGGAAAGGAGTTGACGGCAAATCGACCCTGTGCCTTTAATGGAAACCGTCACCAAGACGGCGACAACAAAAATCACATCACAACACAAAGGTACATAACATGACTACATATAACACTCCTGCAACAGCAATCGCCTCAAGCAAGCAAATTTGGGCAGTCAGCAACAAGTTCACCTCTATGTTCATAGAGGCTAATGAGATTCCTCGAGTCAAGTGGAAAATCGTATCTAAGCGTATATTTGCCACCCTGATGCATACAAATCCTGAAGGGATTACTCATGGCAAGATTCAAGAGTACTTCGCCGCTAACGAGTTACCGAAGGTAATTGTTGGCTTAGTTAAGCCTGACGGCCTCAAGGATGAGCCTAAAGCTGCTAAAGCAGCCCCAAAGAAGAAAGCACCTGCTAAAGCAGCACCGAAAGCTAAGGCTGCTAAAGCAGCTCCAAAGGCTAAAGCACCTACTGCTAAAGCAGTTGATCAGGGCATAGATGCTAGAATTACCTTCCTCGAAGAGACAGCAGTTCTACAGATGCAGAAGATTGAATCCATCGAAGATGGCCTTGCACAAATCCTCCTCGCTGTCCGAGGCTAACTGTTAACTGCCCCCTTCGGGGGGCTTCACTGGAGTTTTAAATATGAAAAATACAACTACAGTAGTATTACCTGTATGGGCTATAGAGCTTCTGACCGAAGGCCACGAACCAGATAGATTAGAAGATTTAATGACTATCCAAGCTTGGATGCATAATTTAATAGCTAAGCATAATCATCTTGGCTTTGAGCCTTGGCCTTTCGAAGGCCCATTCTTCTCAGAGTTTAATGATCTTAATGATGAGCCTAGCTTTTGCTGCAAGATTAGATTTAGTCACCCTTAGGAGGTTTCAGAATGTTTCAAGTATTAAAGTATAAGCTCAACCCGTTATGGACTTTGGTCTACAAGCAGCATTACTTAGTTAATTCGCCTTATAAGATTACATATACTGGCAAGTTTAAAGTAGGCATCAGTTTACCTACGGGAAGACACAGCCACAGTTATTATGTATTTCAAAGAACTAAATAAACCTTTATAGCCCTTACAAGAAGTGTAAGGGCTAGAAAGCTTTACACCGCACAGACCACCAAACCGAGAGGGAACCAAAATGACATTACCTAAAGATATTTTGACAGATGCGTTAATCGAAGCAGCCAAATCAGCTAGTGAGGCTACAGCAGATCCAATGTATATTACAGATGGCTCGAAGGTTTATACCATCGAAGATGGGCCATGTGGCTTTGGATGGGTCAATATTAGACCTGCTAGAGGCAAGTTTATTACTTATCTTAAGAAGATAGGCATTGGCACAAGAGACAGTTATTACGGCGGCTACACAGTTTATAGCCAAGCTCGAACGCAGTCTATGGCTAAAAACTTTGCATGGGCTTCAGCATTTGCTGAAGTCTTAAATCAACATGGCATCAAGGCCATAGCGCATCAGAGGATGGATTAGTTATGTATAATGTTATTGTCAATGGCACAGTAGTTAATAATGACCCTGTGCCTTTTTATCTAGCAGCTACTATAGCTAACTGGCATCGTGACATTGCAAAGCAAGACGAAGTTTTAGTGGTGTCAGTATGAATACTGCGCTAATGATCTTGTTCAGTATGATAATTATACTATGGTTTTTAATTGAGGATGAATAAATGGCAATTTATAACTTTACAGCCGATGAAGATGCAAGTCAAAAGGTTATATCTGTTGAAGCAGATGACATCGAAGAAGCTAAATATATTTATTTCATGACACTGGTTGAAGCCATGACCGAAGATCAGCTATATGAAATAGCTGTTCGAACACTTCATGATTACTTCAGCGACACCTTAACTATCGTCCCACAGGAGCTACACTAATGAAAGATATCAAAGTAACAGTACATCACTCTTATGGTCGCAAGATTATTCGTCCGGCTTGCATGAATTCAGAGCTATTTACTTATCTTAGCAAGAATAAAACACTAACTACTGATGACATCGGGCTGATTAAGCGGCTCGGTTACACTGTAACAGTAACTAATTTAAATGAGTTAGCCATATGAATTATGATGAAGTTTGGAATGAAATGTACATAGCAGCTTATGAGTCTTTAACAAGATCCCCAAAGCGTAAGCCTAGACATGCCTTCGGCGGGGCAGGTGTTATTATTACTGCCCCTCGTGATTTTGTAGACTATATGATCAAGTCTAAGAAGGCCTATTACAATATAACAGGGTGTTACATCCCTGTTCCTTTACTTACTGAAGACTATTCTCAGAATAAGTTAGCGTCTGAAGCAATGTTAGAAGTATGTGAGTTAAATAATATTTCAGCTAAAAAAGAGGTATACAAGCTATGAAAGATTGGGCAGCAGATAAAGAGTTTGCATATTTGTTTAACGATTACAACAAGATAGGTTGGTATCAGTTTGCAGATAAAATGAATAGGCATGAGTTAAGAGTGCTTCTTGCTCAGCCTGATAATGAATATTGGCAAGATAAATACCTGAGAGGTAAGTTATGTCGAGAACAAATGTCATTATAGCGCTATGGCTTTTAATTATATTAATTACTGGAGTGTACAATGCTTATTACAACCAAAGCTTTAAAGATATACAAGCTGAACAAACCGTATATGGACAAGGATTTGCCCTTGCTAGGGTTCAACAGCTCGACAAAGATTGCCAAGGGTAAAAAATTAAACTATAAAACTGGCATCTTGTACCTCAAGCCTGCTGATTCAGTAAGTATCAAAACTATATGTTCTCATGCTAAAAAAGCAGGATGCGACGAGGACTGCCTAGAAGCCTCAGGAAGGCTCGCTATGGCGAATGGTCAGTTAGCTATGTATCGAAGGACAATCGCTCTCCTACGGGATTCTGAGGCCTTTGAGGGGCAGTTAATCAAAGAGATTAAAAAGAATAAGACTGACAAGTATGCAATCAGGTTAAATGGTACGTCAGATCTAGATTGGTCACGAGTTATCAAGGCATTACCTGATGTGCAATTCTACGATTATTCGAAGAATCTTAAAAGGGTTATAGAGAATGATCTGCCTAACTACCACCTCACTTACTCAGCAAGCTTTAATAACTTAAGGTGTATTAAAGATACTATAAAGGCTATAAAGCTTGGTCTTAATACAGCTATAGCTTTTAATACTAAAGAAGCTAAAGGGGAATTTAAGATCCCTAAAACTATAGAAATTGAGGACAGCTCTATCCCACTAGTAAGCTTTGATGATACAGATCTTAGGTTTCTTGATGAAGATGGAGCAGTAGGTTCTTTAACTCGAAAGGGTTCTACAAAAGAACAAAGGGCTTCAGCGTTAAGAAGTCTTAACTTCTTTGCAGACCTTAATTCAATTAACTTATTAAATAATATTATTATATAATTTAAAAGATTTTTAAAGCCTTTAACGATAGTGAAAGGCTTTAAAAATCTTTATAAACTATTGGAGACCGCCGAGATGCTAACACGAATTCATGTGAACCAACATAACATTAGAGCTAATGCTAAAGGAGCTGCTCTACCAGTACTTACTGTAAAGACCTATAAAGAAAACATAAAGTGTAATGAAGTAACAGTAAAAGGAGACAGTAAAATAATTTATAGTCCTGATAAGCCCCTTAGTTGTGGTGCTAAAGTATGGATTGAGACCGAGGCAGAGGTTATAACAGCCTAGTGTCTTCTATAACCGAGAAGAGGTTCAGAAAATGACTAAAGATCCAGTAATGGTAGACCTTGACAGGTACTTAAACAAGCTTGAAGAAGACTATATAGATAAGTCTGATTTAGATCGTGAACGTGCCGAATATTTAGCAGATCAGGAGGATTATTATGATGATGAAGACTGATACATTAAAAATTAAAGAAGAAATGCGAGATGAAATAGCAGTTCAGATTAGAAAATACCTAGCCAGTGGGGGTGTTATAACCAAAATACCTCGTGGTATGCAGCAGTTTGACCCTAAGAAAGCAGTGTATAGCAATTCAATATTCCAGAAAGGAGAAAGAAAATGAATAGCATAGTAACTCATATCAACCCTTTGTTCGCTCAAGGTTACGGCTCAGCAGACTTTGAAGTAGATAAACGTCCTTTGTATTACAAGCATAATGGAACTTTTGATGGCTCAGAAAGAACTGTAAGGACTGATAAGTATGCAATTGTTAGGCCAAACAACGGTTCAGTATTAGGTTATTGTGGTGCTAACTATCAGTTAGTTGAACACAAAGATATGATCGACAACCAACGCCAAATTATCGCTCGAAGTGGGCTAGATATCGAAGGCATTGAGGAGAAGATTGTTACTGATGCAACAGGTTCTAAGTGCTACATAACTCATGTGCTTCCAAAGCATGAGATCACTACTCCTGATGGAGACACAGCACACCTTAGCTTCTTGGGTGTCAATAGTTATGATGGTACTTTTGCCTTTATATTATCAGTAGGTGCTAGGCAAACAGCCTGTATGAATGGTCAGGTATTTACTAGTGGTGCTAGTACAGTCTATAAAGCAAGGCACAGCAGAAAGTTAAACATACAACATGCTGCTGCGGTGGTAGGTAACTCAGTTAAAATACTTGAGAATGAGCAGCACCTCTGGCATGAGTGGCATCATACTCCTATGGATAACTCAGAAGCTACTGACCTTATCAAAGAGATTGCTGGAATGGACAAGGATAAAGTTTACTATTCCTTGCATGAGATGCAGCGAAACTCTACTTTTAACTACTTATTCCTTGCATGGCACAGATATCAGCGTAAGTTGGGTAAGAATAAGTGGGCTTTTTATAATGCTCTTACTGATTGGTCTACTCATTCTAATGCCGGACGAGTATCAGCACAGCCTAATATTGCATCTATCAGGGCTAAGCGGGCTGATAAAGTACAGAAGTTCTTAAATAAATTAGCAGCCTAGGAGAAATAAAATGCTAGGACACAAAGAGTTTTACGATAAAGTAGAAGATCAATGGTGTTATCTGTGGGCTTTATGGAGCGTTGATCCTCCTCCTGTGTTCCAAAAGTTTCTAATATTCTATGAGCGTAAAGTCTCTGCTGATGCCACTAACGAAGCTGAGCGTCAGCAGATATGGAGGTTACGAAACTTTAAAATGATAGAAGATGAAATGCCTGCTATGATTGTTAAGTATATTGCCGAGAAGAGGTTTTAATATGAAAAAGTTTATTGTTACTGAGATAGAGCAGGTCGTATATTACTTTACAGTTGAAGCTGAAACAGCACAAGAAGCCCGAGAAACATTTTCAGATATGTATGAAGAGTTTTGGGAATCTGGAACTCATAAGACTGAGTTTGCTGACAGTTATGTATACGATGTCAAAGAGGTGACAGACAATGAAGCAACATCTATTAATTAAAGATCAGTTGGTCAACGCCAAGAGAGGTGATACGTTTGTTACTGAGTACTATCTTGATGGGTGGCGTAACTGTGAGATTACTATAGGCAGCAAGTGGGCTACTATTAAACCTATGTTCGGCAAAAGCATAGTAACCAAGATGCTTGTATCTAAGATGAAGCGTGAGCTTGCTGAGATGTACTGGCACTCTGCGTCCATTGATGCTCACTATAAAGCAGTGGCTAAGGGTCGTAAGACAAAAGGCATTAACTGGAAAAAGGAATACTAATGTTTACTTACAATTGCCGTATAGCTAGAATCGTTGATGGGGACACCATAGACGTAGACATAGACCTAGGCTTTGGGATATGGAAAACCAATGAACGAATTAGACTCTGGCAGATAGACACCCCGGAGTGTAGGACAAGAGATAAAGAAGAAAAGAAATACGGACTAATCGCTAAGAATTTTGTTGAACAACACTTACCTATTGGTAAAATCTTTGAGCTACAAACTTTAGAGAAAGATAAGTTTGGTAGATATCTTGGTGCAGTCTTTGTTAAAAACCGTTTATCAATCAATGACATGCTGCTTAAAGCTAATCTAGCTGTTAAGTATGTAGGTCAAAATAAAAAGGAGGTGAGGCAAGAGCATTTAAATAATAGAAAAATTTTAGCACAAAACGCTTGACACGATGTTAACCTAGTTAGTATAATTTCTAACAAGAACCAAGCAACAGTAAATGTAAAACCACTAGAGGAAATGTTATGCCAGTACTAGAAGGAACAGCTTATTGGGCTTCAGTGAAGACCCCTAACACAACTTATGAACCTACATACTCAGTAAACTTAGTAGTCGATGAGGCTACTGCTGAAGACTTCAAGACTCGAGGGTTTACTGTAAAGCCCACTGAAGATGGCCCTGCCATTATCATCAAGCGTAAAGTTAATGGGCCTCGAGGTATGATTCGAGATGCTCCTAAGCTTTATGATCGCTCTAAAAACGAAGTTGATTGTCAGGTTGGCAATGGCTCTCGTGTCAAGGTTCAGTTTAAAGAGTGGACTAGTGAGCGTAATGGTCAGACTTTCAATGGTCTTGACTTCATGGCTATGCAAATTATTGATCTTGTACAGTACTCAGGTCAAGCAGGTGATGAGTTTGATTCACTTGATGATGAGCTTGAGGACGAACTATGAGTGACAATAAAAGACTATACGAATCCAACGGGGTCGAGTACAACATCGACCTCTTAGGAGGAGAAGCAGTAAAAGTATTTGACCATCTTGCACATCTAAGAAATGAAATAGAGAAAGCTAACAATGAGGTTATGTATTATACCTATGCAGCTAATACTTTATTACATACCTTAGATGCATTACTAACCGATGAGGCGGTACTTGGGGGCGAATAGCCCCCTCTTTTTTGGGAGCAATAAAATGTCATTTGTTAAAACTAAACTACCCTGCCCGCAGTGTGGTGGCAGTGACCCTGTGGGTCTTAACGAGGACGGTTCAGCTTATTGTTTTAGCTGCTCCGAACGTATACCGAACTACTATAAAGCTGTGTCTGGAGGCTCAGACAGCTATAAAGCCCCTCCTAGCATGCAGAGTTCACCTGTTGTAGAGATGCAAACATACAGGAACAACGCTGCTATCACTTCTGATGGGGAGTTCAACGCCCTAACTGACCGCAAGATATCCCTAGAGACTGCTAAGAAGTACGCAGTAAAGTCTTCGCTTAATACTAAAAGCGAGATAGTCTCCCACTCTTACCCCTACTACAACATCAATGAGGTAGCGGGCTACAAGATTCGAAACACCACAGATAAATTGTTTACTTGGACAGGTAGCTCCAAGGACACAGGTTTATTTGGTCAGCAGTTGTTCAGGGATGGTGGTAAGTATATTACTATTACTGAAGGTGAGTGTGATGCTATGGCAGCTTACGAAATGTTAGGGTCAAAGTGGCCTGTCGTAAGTCTTAAGAACGGCGCAGCAGGTGCCGTTAAAGATGTCAAAGAATCTATAGAGTTCCTCGAGAAGTTCGAGTCAATCATTATTAGTTTTGATAATGATGCTCCGGGCCGTGATGCAGCAGTCAAAGTGGCAAGGCTACTATCACCCGGAAAAGCTAAGATCATTGGGTTCCCTGAGGACGTTAAAGATGCTAACGATATGCTTAAGATTAATAGGCAGAAGGATTACGTTAGTTTGTGGTGGGAGGCTAAGACTTACACACCAAGCGGCGTACTAAACGCAGCAGACCTTTATGACAAGTACACCAACAGAGAGAAGAAAGAATCTATTCCTTATCCTTGGAAGGGTCTTAATCAGAAGCTGCTAGGCATGAGGCGTGGTGAGTTAGTAACTCTTACTGGCGGCACAGGGCTTGGAAAGTCTAGTGTGACTCGAGAGATCGAACACTGGTTGATAAACAACACAGAAGATAATGTAGGCATTGTAGCCCTCGAAGAAGATTACCTTAGAACTCTTGATGGCATTATGTCTATCGAGGCTAACAAGATGCTGTATGTTGAATCAGTAAGAGAAGACTTCGACAAACAAGAAGAGAAAAGAATCTACCACAAACTGTTTCACAACGACAGGGTTTGGGTTCATGCACACTTTGGTGCTACTGATGTAGATGAAATATTTTCTAAGCTTCGCTTTATGATTGTAGGATGTGACTGTAAGTGGGTTGTGATTGACCATCTTCACATGTTGCTTAGTGGCTCTTCAGATGGCGATGAGAGGCGAGTACTGGACAACATGATGCATAGGCTACGATGCATTGTCGAAGAGACAGGGGCAGGCATGATCTTAGTCTCTCATCTGCGTAGGGTTGATGGTAATCAGGGACATGAGAACGGTATTAATGTAGGACTCAATCACCTTCGAGGGTCTCAGAGTATCGCTCAGCTATCTGACTGTGTACTAGCACTCGAACGAAACCAACAATCAGAAGACCCTGAAGAAGCTAATACCACTCGTGTTAGAGTCCTTAAGTCTAGGTACACTGGTGATGTAGGCATGGCAGCACACTTGCTGTATGATAGGAACACGGGGCGGCTCAATGAGGTTGACCCTCATGAAGAAGATGAACTAGGTGAAGTAATATGAATAAGAATTTAGTCTTCGATGTGGAGACAGATGGCCTCAGACCTAAAGAAATATTTTGTATTGTTACCCATGATGTAGACACACAAGTGACCTCGGCCTTCGGGCCGGACGAGCTTGATAAAGCTTATGAAGTTTTATTAAATGCTGACAAGCTTATAGGTCACAACATAGCTAACTACGACATACCTGTTATTAAGAATCTAGCAGGTGTAGATCTTACAAGTAAAAGAATCATAGATACTCTAGTGCTTTCAAGGTTGTTCAATCCTACTCGTGCTGAAAACCACAGCCTAAAGAGTTGGGGCTACCGCCTTAACTTTCCTAAGACTGAGTTCGATGAGTTCGATAGCTACACACCAGAGATGCTACAGTACTGTAAGAACGATGTGCTTTTAAACTATAAAGTCTATGAAGCTCTGCGCAAAGAAGCTAAAGGGTTTTCTATCGACAGTATTAATCTTGAGCATCAGGTAACTGTGCTGCTTAAAGAACAAGAAGATTATGGTTTCTTGTTTGATCAACGCCACGCTAGTCTATTACTTGCTGAGCTTACTGAAAAGGTAGAAGACATAGTTGAAAAAGTTCATAAGGTTTTTAAACCTAAGCGCATCGAGACTAAGTTATATCCTAAGCGTCTTAAGGATGGTAGGATGAGTAAGATGGCAGAGACCCTTGAAGGAAAGAAAGTCCGTCTGTCAGTTGAAGAACATAAAGAAATGATGGATAAAGGTACTATTACTTTAGTTAAGTTAATACCTTTTAACTTAGGTTCCCGCAAGCAGATAGGTGAGTACCTTAAAGAGTTTGGGTGGAAGCCTAAAACCTTTACACCTACTGGTCAACCAATCATAGATGAAGGTACACTTAACAAGATAAAGAATATACCAGAAGCTTTATTGATTGCTGAGTACTTAATGCTTCAGAAGAGAGTGTCACAGATTAACTCTTGGTTCAAAGAACTGGACGAAGAGGATGGCAGGGTACATGGTTATGTTAATCATAACGGTACTATCACAGGCCGCATGACTCACAGGAACCCCAACATGGCTCAAGTGCCAAGCAGTAATGCTCCCTACGGCGAAGCATGTAGAGCTTGTTGGGTAGTTCCTCCTAAACATAAACTGGTCGGTATAGACGCTAGTGGACTTGAGCTTAGAATGTTAGCTCACTACTTAGAAGACGAGGACTTTACAAATGAAATTCTCCACGGAGATATTCACACAGCTAATCAAAACGCAGCAGGACTTCAATCAAGAAATCAGGCTAAAACATTCATCTATGCACTTATATACGGAGCAGGAGATGGAAAGCTTGGGTCAGTGGTTGGAGGAAATAAAGCCGAGGGTAAGAGACTTAGAGAATCTTTCCTCGATAATATACCTGCATTTAGATCTCTTGTCCGAAGAGTGGAAAGAGCGTCAGCAAAGGGTTACCTCAAAGGGCTAGATGGACGTAAAATTATTATTAGATCACAGCACTCAGCACTCAATGCTTTGTTACAGGGAGCAGGTGCTATTGTAATGAAGCAAGCACTAGTATTCTTTAGTGCAGAGATAAAGAAGTTTAATGCTAAGATAGTAGGTAACATCCATGACGAATGGCAGGTAGAAGTTTCTGAGCTACATGCCGAAGAAGTAGGTAAGCTAGGAGTAGCAGCAATCAAGAAAGCAGGTGATGTGCTAAATCTTAAATGTCCTCTGGACGGTGAATATCAGATAGGAGATAACTGGAGTGAAACACACTAACTATAAGTTTGAAGATGGCGAGTGGTGGTACTACGGACAGGCTGATGGTAGGCGTAGGTTAAAGTCTCATCAAAAGAAAAACAAAACTAGGATGTTTGTTGGCGCTAAGTATGTATCTAAATCTGCACCTTATCACAAGCCGGGAAGATATAGCACTACTGCTGATGTAGCCTTTAGTGAAATAGAGGATAAAATCCCTAACAAGAATGAGGGGCATATATACATTGTGTCTAACAAGGCTTGGAAGGGTTGGTACAAGATTGGTAGCGCATTAGATGCTACGGACAGACTAAAGCAGTTCCAAACATCTAGCCCCTTTAGAGACTACAAGCTAGAGTATAAAATAAAAAGCAAGAACAGAATGTATGTAGAAAAAGAAATACATTCTAGGCTAAAAGAAAAGCATGAGAAAAGACACGAATGGTTTAAGATGGATAAAGACAAAGCCAAGAGATACATACGAGAAGCAGTTAATGCTGACAAACAACGAAAGGTAATCCCTGATGAAAAAACTTAATACATTAGTAGAAGATATCTACTCATCTTTACAGCCGCTGTGCGAAGGAACTCCCTATCCTCTAACAGATGAAGAGATAGATAAGTTCGGTGAGAGTATAAAAGAAGTACTTACCCACTGGGCGCGTCCTGCTAAACGTGACGTTGGTTTTAATTTAAGGATGTCTAATATCGGCAAGCCTCTTCGTCAGATCTGGTTCGACAGTAAGTCAACTACAAGCAACACTGTTACACCTACCACTATGATTAAGTTTTTATATGGTCACTTGCTTGAAGAAGTTTTGTTAATGCTTGTTCGAGGCTCAGGGCATAGCGTTACTGATGAGCAAAAAGAAATAGAAGTAGCGGGAATTAAAGGCCATATGGATTCTAAGATTGATGGGCAGGTAGTTGATATAAAGACTGCATCTTCTTTTGCTTTTAGAAAGTTTAAGTATGGGACTTTAGCAGAGGATGATCCCTTTGGTTACCTAGCACAGCTTGCCGGATACGAAGAAGCAGAAGGTACAGATGAAGGTGGTTTTCTGGTTATCAACAAAGAGACAGGTGAGTTATGCTTACACATACCTGAAGAACTTGATAAACCTAACTCGCCTAATAAGATTAAAAGCATTCAGAAAGTTTTAAAAAGAGCGACTCCTCCTGAAGAAAAGTGTTACCCTGACGTAGCTGAAGGGACTAAGGGAAACATGAGGATACACAAGAACTGTAACTACTGCCCATATAAGTTTGAGTGTCACAAGGATGCTAACAGTGGGGAAGGGTTGCGAGGCTTTAAGTATTCTAAAGGTGTTACCTACTTCACTCAAGTAATCAAAGAACCTAACGTGGAGGAAGTGCTATGAATGGTAAACGAGCCAAGGCACACAGACAACTAGCAGACAAGATAGCTTTAGCATGGCTAAAGACTTTGGTCACGGATAAAGAGGCAGAGCAGTATACTTCAAAGAACTTTAAAAACTATATGCCAAAGCAGACTCACATCATGACAGATAGGCAGATGCACCTAATGCCCCACTCTTATCGATGGTTTACAAGGCTAGTTAAAAAGTTTGGACTAGAGCAAGCTGAAGAAAGAATCTTAAAAGCAGGGAAATTTTAATGGCTACTGCAAAGAAAATAAGAAGTGGGTTAAGGCGTAAGAGAGTTCCACGCCCTGTAGAAAAAAATGTACCTGCTACTTATGATTCTAACTGGGAGTATGAGCTACACAATGGGCTTCTAAAGAACTGGAAGCACCATAAAGCAGAGCTTATTAGCTACACTGTTAATCATACATATGAGCCTGACTTTGTTCGAAGGGTTCAGGGCAAGACTATTCTTATTGAAGCCAAAGGCAGGTTCTGGGATTACTCAGAATACAATAAGTACATTTGGATTAATAAAGTTCTTGACGATAACACTGAGTTAGTCTTTTTGTTTGCTAATCCTGCGGCTCCTATGCCACAAGCTAAGAGAAGAAAAGATGGCACTAAAAGAAGTCATGGTGAATGGGCATCCGCTAATGGCTTTAGATGGTACAGCGAGGACTCTCTTCCTAATGAATGGATAGATAGGAAGTACAGGAACAGTGATAAGTTTAAGATTGAATTCTACGATATAAATAAAGAGGTAGAGTAATGAGTATTGATAACATAACGCCAGATCAGTGGGATTCAATGACATCTAAATGGGCAGGTAACAATAAGATAAAAGCTACAGCTAACGATCCAGTAAACAACCCTAGCCATTACAACACTGGAGGCATAGAGTGCATCGATGCTATGGAAGCAATGCTAAGCACCGAGGAGTTCATAGGTTATCTACGTGGTAACGGACTCAAGTATCGTTGGAGATTCCGTTATAAGAACGGCATGGAAGATCTTAGAAAAGCAGAATGGTATGATAAAAAATTACTTACTTTTATAATTGAGCAAGACGTAGAAATTAAAGGTAACAACCGATGAAAGAAGGCACACAAGAATACTTAGGTTTAAAAATAGATTATGACAAAGAACAGTTACTGGGCCAGTTTGCCATACAGACATTAAAAGACCGCTACTTATGGCAAGGAGAAGAATATGCTCAAGAAGCTTTTGCAAGGGCTGCAATCTATGGTGCAACATACAGGGGGACTACTGACTTCTCTCTTGCACAGCGACTTTACAATTATGCTAGTGATTTGTGGTTCATGTTTAGCACTCCTATCCTTAGTAACGGGGGAACCAGTAGGGGCTTACCTATCAGTTGCTTTCTTAATTATGTCTCTGATTCACGTCATGGTCTCTCTTCTCATTATGATGAGAACATATGGCTCGCTAGTGGAGGTGGAGGCATTGGTGGATATTGGGGTAGTGTTCGCAGCAACGGTGTGGATACTGCTAACGGTAGTAAGTCTACTGGCTCTATCCCCTTTATGCATGTAGTTGATAGCCAGATGCTAGCATTCAATCAGGGTGTAACTCGCCGTGGTAGTTATGCTGCTTACATGGATATTAGTCATCCTGAGATTGAAGAGTTCATTGCAATGCGCAAGACTACAGGCGGTGACTTAAACCGCAAGTGTCTTAACCTACACAATGGGGTTAACATTACAGATGCTTTTCTTAAGCGTGTTAAGGAAGATGGGGAGTGGAGGTTAATCGATCCTAAGACTAATACAGCTGTAAAGATTGTTTCTGCCCGTGATCTCTGGTGGACTTTAATAACTACTAGAGCTGAAACAGGTGAGCCTTACATTGTAAACATTGATCGGTGCAATGAGTTCCTGCCTCAGACGCAGAAGGATCTAGGATTAAAGATTAACCAAAGCAATCTTTGTTCTGAGATTACACTGCCTACAGACACAGAGCGTACAGCAGTGTGTTGTTTGTCTAGCGTTAACTTAGAAACTTATGACAAGTGGCACGATAATGCTGAGTTCATTAAAGACTTAATCACAATGCTAGATAATATACTTGAGCATTTTATCGGCTACTCTGTAGATGTAGAGTCTTTAGGAAAGAATAGTTTAAGTGCATCACGTTTCCAGAAGCATGTTAAAGAAGACAACAAAGGATTTACTCGAGCGGCCTTTTCAGCTTACAGAGAAAGAGCAGTAGGGCTAGGCGCAATGGGATTCCACGGCTACCTGCAAAGCCATAACATTCCTTTTGAAAGCATGTATGCTTCTTCTTTTAACTATAAAGCTTTTACAAACATTAAGACTAAAGCTGTAGAGGCCTCTAAAGAGCTTGCTGAGCTTCGAGGCGAAGCACCTGACATGGCAGGAACAGGGATGCGCAACTCACATCTACTTGCTGTTGCTCCTAATGCTTCTAGTTCTATTATATGTGGAGGCACAAGCCCCTCTATAGAACCTTCGAGGGCTAACATCTTTACACACAAGACTCTTACTGGCAGCTACAAGGTTAAGAACAAGCACCTTGATGAAATACTTTATGAGCTTGAGCCGAATACCGAGAAGCGCGAAAAGATTTGGAAAGACATAGCAGCGCATGAAGGATCTGTACAACATCTAGACATTTTAACTGACGAGCAGAAAGAAGTATTTAAGACTGCCCCTGAGTTAAACCAAATCTGGGTTATCGAACATGCTCATATGCGCCAAGACATGATCTGCCAGAGCCAGAGTGTTAACTTATTCTTTGTGCCTCCAAAGGCTACTGAGCCTCAAGAGATCCATGATGATTACTTACAGTATGTTAATGATGTACATTGGGCGGGTGCTACAAAGCTTAAATCAATGTATTACTTAAGATCAGAAGCAGCGCGTACTGTTGAGAATGTTAATGTAAAGATCCCTAGAATTAACCTATCTGATACCGAATGCTTGAGTTGTGAGGGCTAACACATGAGTGGTAAAGGCAGTGGTCGTAGACCTTTGTTAACAGATAAGAAACAGTTTGAAAGTAACTGGGATTTAATATTTAAAAAGGACAAGAAAGATGGAGCAACTGATAAGCCTAGTAAGCCAGTGGAGCAGGGAAAGAAAGATAGTAAGTAACTCCACGGCAGTAGTACAGTTAGGAAAGCTAGTCTCTGAGATCGGAGAGCTTGCAGATAACGTAGTAAAAGGCCGCTGTGTAAAAGATGATATTGGTGATTGTATTGTCGTACTTAATACATTAGCATTGATGAATAACACAACATTAGAAGAGTGCTTAGCTCAAGCTTACGATGACATTAAAGATCGTAAAGGCTACATGAACGAGCTAGGTGTATTTATAAAAGAAGGGGATATGCCGTGAGCTTACTAGCTACTAGAGACTACTACAAACCATTCGATCATCCTTGGATGTTTGATTACTATGTGCAGCAGAATCAAATGCATTGGTTCCCTGAAGATGTGCCGTTACATAATGACGTTAAAGATTGGCAGGACATGAAGGACACTGAGCGTAATCTGCTTATCCAGATCTTTAGATTGTTTACTCAGTCTGATGTAGATGTAGGGGCAGGGTACATTGACAGGTACATGAGGATCTTCAAGAAGCCTGAGGCTCGAATGATGATGGGTTCTTTTGCTAACATGGAGTCAATCCATCAACATGCTTACAGCTTACTGCTCGATACGGTTGGAATGCCTGAGCGAGAGTACAAAGCCTTTTCTGAATATGAAGAGATGGCAGACAAGCACCACTACATTAATGACCTTAAGATCTCTAAAGGCGACAAGGGTTCTATTGCTAAAAACCTTGCAGTCTACAGTGCCTTTACAGAAGGGCTACAGTTATTCTCTAGCTTCGTTATCCTTCTTAACTTCCCGCGCTTTGGTAAGATGAAAGGCATGGGGCAGATTGTAAGCTATAGCATTAAGGACGAGTCACTGCACGTTGAAGCAATGACAAAGCTCTTTAGAGAGTTTATACAGGAGAACAAGGAGCTGTGGACTGATGACTTTAAGGCTGAGATCTATCAAGCCTGTAGGGACATGGTTAACCTTGAGCAGAAGTTTCTTGATCTTGTCTTTGAGATGGGTGATATACAGGGCTTAACGCGAGAAGAGATGCGTAAGTATGTAGAGTATATTGCTGATAGAAGATTACTTCAGCTAGGACTAAAGCCTAACTATGACATTAAGGAATGCCCTTTAAACTGGCTAGATGATGTGTTAGGTGTAGAGCATCAGAACTTCTTCGAGGGCCGTGCTACTTCTTACATGAAGGCAGGGCTTCGAGGCAAACAAGAAAGAGTAATCTTCAAATGAAAGAAGCCAACATCATATCGTTTGCTGTTAAGCTTGGACAGGACGGGGGCTTCTTTAGTGAAGTCTCCTACCTTCCGGTAGAGGATATTCCTAAGTGCTTTAAAGGGGATGATGCTGTGTTAGTTCGAAAGATAGTAATGGAAATGCAGAAGAACTTCTCTGACCTCCATTACTACCTTGAAAAAGAGATACAGGCTAGTAACTCCATATTGTAGGGCGTGTATCTCCATCACAAGTATCGAGGTGGAGATACCGTACCTTACCCTTTTGTTGTACACCTATTCCAGTAAAGCCTGCCTCTAGAGCCGCCTGTAAGAGCCTGTAAGCCCTCTCTCTAGAGACCCTAATGTCCATAGCCTTCCCTTGCTGATGTGGCCCTACGGTCTTCTTTGAAGCTTCTATGGGGTGTTCTGGGCAACGATAAGCACTAGTAACAACAAAGGGGAACCCTAAGGCCTCCCTAAGCTGTTCAATCTTTAGCATGAACTCCTCGTCCATACCTTGCTTACCACAATGCTTACAGGCTACTTCAGAGTCTTTAAAGTATTTGTACATTAATCTACAAGCTCCAAGTCATTAACATTGTAGACAAGATCTTCTCCTGCCTTTAGCCTCTTACCCATCTGAAGCTTACCGTGAGTCTTATAGTATCCCATAAGCATTTCAGCTAGTGCTTCGTCCTCGTTAGCAGCCTTACCCTGTAAAGCAAACCCATACTTGTTGTTGACTGAATCAAGCTTCTCTGTGTTAGGGTTATCACGCATCATGCCCTGCATAACTTCCTTAGCCTGTAGGGCTGCTCTATGCACAGGAGTCTTACCGTGGTTGTAAGATAACAATGCATGGTTAAAGGCATTAAACAGCTCCTCGTTGTGAGGCTGCGTAAAGTCTCCAAAGCCATTATCATCTACAGGTATCTTATATTCAGGAGGAAGAATACCTCTTTCAATGCTATCATTGATAAAGCTAACTACCTTCTTCTCATTGAGTCTTTGGTTCTTAGGGCCAACGCCTAGCATCTCCCCGCCCTTCTCAATTAAATATTTAGCCCCTTTCTCTAACAGACCACCTTCAGCAAACATCTCACGGACATCTTCAGGATCAAAGGCAGCAGCATTTACATTTTTAAACTGATTAGGTTTAAATAGGATGTACGAGTAAGCCTCCTCGCCGGGCAAGGAATCTTCACCTACGTTCTTGTACTTAATACCGTCAAAGCCATAAACATTCTCTAGGAGTTCCCTGAGCTGAATGTTTATATCAGCCTTTAAGATGTTTCCGTAGAAGTCTTCTCCCTCAGGAGCCAACGCACTAGCGTTTTGATCCCTAAAGGTAGGACTAGAAAGCTTATCCAAGAAATTATTAAGCATGCCCAAGCTGACATCTTCGCCTGTTCCCTCGAAGTGTTTGGTTATTGCCCCGACTAAATCATTCCTAAGTGTTGGGTCGTTAGCAATGTTAAAGGCATCCCAAATCCCTAGGTCATTCTCTATGACGAGGGGATTCTTGATGTTCACGTAACCCTTAGACATAGCCAGAGGCATGTTGTAGTCAGGATCAGTATAGGTGTAGATCTCATCTAGAGTAGTCTCATCCATATACTTCTCTGTGAACTTCCTGACATCGTTGTCCATAGCTTTAACTAGGATAGCGTTAGCCTGTCCTCGTGTTCCTACATGCGTTCCTAGCTCTCTAGGAAGCGCAAAAGCTATGTCATGCTCAAAGTTAAACCCACTATAAGTTCCCCTGTACACAGGCTCCTTGACTACTGAGTCCTGAGTAAAGGTAGCAGCATCACTAGGATCTTTAATGACCTCATTAATTCCCTGTGACTTCTCTGGCATGCGGTCATAGATACGATCAAATACTTCTTTCTGATCAGGTGTGAGTAACTCTAATTCATTTTTTAATGCTTCTTTTATTTCTGCTTTAGCAGGGCTAATAAATGAATCTGTTACTTGTCTAATCTGTCCTGCCATTTCGTCAGCTAACATAGCTGCTTCTTCGAGGTCTCCAGAGTCTTCGAGGAAAGCTATCTCTGCCTCGTACTCTTGTCTGATGTCATCGACTTCAAAGTTGTACTGCTCGTACTCTGACTTGGTTAGTACTTTATCTAGGTTTAAGTCCTCATAGAAGGTTTCAAACTTAGGGTAGGACTCAGCCGCAACCTCCATTGTTGTAGGCTCTGGGTACTCCATGTCTCTAGCTTTAATATCATCTAGTTTAGTCTGGATCATATTAGTATCAGCGGAGAAATCAATACCTGTCTCAGCCTTTAAAGAATCTCTGAGTTCTTCTGAGCGTTTAAAATCTGACCACTCAGTCTCGTCATAGCCTCTGCTACGGCTGAACTGTTCCCAATCAGTACCAAAACCTTCTACGTTTTTGAGGTCTTCTAGGGGCAAGTCATGCTTTTCGCGCAGGAGTACCCTAGCATTAGTTTCTAAGAAGTCCCTGTATAGAGGGTTGTTAGTACTAATGTTAGGATCAAGGTAAGCAGCTTCATCAGCAGTATCTACAATGCTTACTGCTGCTTTGTTAGCGTCAGCTTCACTTACTGTTTTTTTTGAGAACTTCTGTATGATTTCTGCTAAAGCCTTTATAGCCTGACCACCGCCAGAAAACCCTAAGCGGTCTTCTTCTTCAGACATAACATTACCTGCCTGTACGTTGTAAGGCATTCCTGTCATCTTGTCGATACGCTCATCAGGCTCTACAGGCGCATTAGGGACATTGTATACATTGCCCCCTTTAGATCTTTTTAATCTTGGGTCTTCTTTCTCTTCAGCAGGAGCCATAAGATCTGACATAATCATATCATTGTATCTGGCGTACAGATCTTCAACAATCATAGCAGGTGTCTCACCCTGCTTAAGTGGGGTCTTCTGAATAATGTTTAGAAAGTTACGCATAGATTGTTTTTCGGGCTTAAACTTTCCTGCAAAGAATGTCCCGATTTCTGCGCTGCTCATCCCTCCTTCTTTTAATGAAAGAATTGTTTCAGCATCACCCACGACAGCCCTTGAAGCTTCTATAATCATATAAAGCTCTTGAGCATTTTTATATCTTTCCTGCTGCCGTTGGCTATAACGGTCAACTAAATCAGGCCCCGACAAAGCAAAGTCAGGAGTAGAAGCTATAATGTTTTGATTAACTCTTCTGTAATCTTTTGCTGCAAACTTAAGTTTATCTTTGGGTGCAAACTCAGTAAATCTAACACCAAGAACTGTGGCTGCCAGTTCTGCCTGCAAAGATTTAGTTTTGCCAGTAGACCTATTAGGCTTTTCAAATGCAGCTTCAGCTATATTGATAGCACTAGTACCTACGCCGGGCATGAAAGAACTTAAAACGTGATATGCTGAATTTTCTGTTTTTTCAGCAAGAGTAAGGCCCGGAGTAAAAATAGCTTTACCTTCTTTAGTCCTTCCATTTTCTGAAACAGCAGCATAGGCTACATCTGACAGGGCAGTAGAAAGAATAGTAGGTTCAACGTAAGGCTTAACAAGTGTGCCTAATGAAGACATAGTAGCATTTAAGATGTACTCGTCCAGATCATCTCCCCTCAGTCGACCTTCTCGTATTTCTGCGTATGCAGCCATAAGAGGTTCTTTAATAACGCTATAGCTATCTAAGAATTGAGTGTCAGATGTGTAAAGCTTATCGTCCATTTGCAAATAAAGACGAGGAGAAGTCTTAGACCAAGGAGTCTCGGTCATCTTATGACTAGCTTCTTTTTCTTCTCGAGAGAGTCCTGCCAAAGAAGCTGTTCCTTCAGACAATGCTCCCCACGAAGAAAGAGTAGTTGCGAAGCCTGCAAGCCTTTTTAGTCCTCGGTTGCGTAAGACCTTGTTGCCAGAGTTAATTTCTTTAGAAGCTTGCTTAACAATCTTCCCTGAAGTTCGTATGATTTCAGCAGGGAAAGACACAAAGCTACCAATAGGTAAGTTCTTTAAAGCTTTAATACCTTTAGGAACCCTATCGTAATTAGGCAAAGTATTTTGAGTTATACCCGCTGCTTCACGCTCTAACACCTTTACATCTGCATCAGGAAATGCCTTCTTTAAAGTATCTAGCTCTTGATTAAAATTAATTATCTTATAAAAATCATCAGTCGCTAAATAAATATCTTCAACTCTTTTCCCTACTTTACCTAAACCATATCCTGCTAGTTTGTCTAGTCTTTGATCTACAAAAGAATCAGCAGAAGTATTTAATAGATCTCTAAATTCGTTAACAGTAGCGTTAGTATTAATAATGCCTAAGTCTAAATAATTCTTATACGCATCATCTAATACTTCCTGTCCTCCGGCAGTAATCCTGTTAGCTAAGACCTTCCATGTTGCTTTTACGCCAGTACCAAAAGGATTAAGTCCATTGGCTAAACCAAACTGTGCGCCACCTAATACGTTACGCGCATGGGTAGTCATGCTAAAGACTGTCTTAGCTTTTTGAGAAGCACCCTTTAAACCTAAAAAGTTTTTATAAGTTTTACCTAACACACTATCTGAGCCGGGTGTTAAAAAGTTAGACTCTTGCTGCTTTATAGCTGTTGCCATTTCTGGTGTAGTAAACTTACCGTCAAGAATAGAGTTAGTACCCGATATTTTTACAAACTCATCAGGCCTAGGTGTATTAGCGTCGAATATATAACCGCCCTGCTTCCCTAAAACGTCAAGGTTTTCATAGAACCTATTAGTTTCGTAAAGCTTAGAAGCCTTACTAACTGTCAGCAATATATTATCAGCAGGATTTTTAATTTCCCCTATCAACGCGCGGATAGGCTCAGGGATATCTTCTTTAGCCGTAAGAATTTCTTTATTAACCTTACGGACTTTAGTAAAGTAATCATTAGCAGATTTTTCATCAACCCCTGACGGGC
>Ga0115550_1000408_pt1 | contig 36549 bp, 38 predicted proteins | sample COGITO_mtgs_1005_FD_87177 | JGI IMG/M metagenome (GOLD analysis project Ga0115550, IMG submission 87177) | Pelagic marine microbial communities from North Sea - COGITO_mtgs_100511 | ecosystem: Environmental > Aquatic > Marine > Epipelagic | place: Germany:Helgoland, sampling site Kabeltonne...
GGATCGCGACGGTGGATACCTGATCGTGACTGGCCTGCTCGTTGACCTGGACGCTGCCATTGCTGCGCTGTTGCTGTCTGCGGCGTTCCCGCCGCTCGCTGGTGCCAAGCCCACGTTTTTCGGTTGTTTGCATAATCTCTCTGCCGGAGTGCTGTGGTGAAATCAGGACTTTCACTTCGTTACGTTTAGCTATTAACGCCCAGCCTTTATGCCAAATCAAGCTTTCATTGGTTTAAAAGTCCTCATTTAGACTCTTCCGAAACATCAAAAACATTTCGATTCATTTCTTTTTGTGATCTTGCTCAAGGTGTGAGCACGCTTTTGTTTCGTTTAAGGGGCTGCACGCCTAGTGTAAAGAAAGACATCGAAAGATTCATTCTGTATTCAGCCATGAGGGAGAGGGAAATGAAATCAATGCTGGCACTGATCGCGCAACACAAGCAGGGGGTACCGGTCGGGATTTACGCCGTCTGCTCCGCCCACCCGCTGGTGCTGGAGGCCGCCCTGCGGCTGGCGGCACAGGGAGAGGATCTGCTGCTGGTCGAGGCCACCTCCAATCAGGTGGATCAATTCGGCGGCTATACCGGCATGACGCCGGTGGATTTTCGCGACCGGCTGCACCGGCTCGCCGCCGAGTGCAATTTTCCCCTGCAGCGACTGGTATTGGGAGGCGATCACCTGGGCCCCAACCGCTGGCAGGGGGAGCCGGCCGAGCAGGCCATGGAACACGCCGAGGTGCTGATCGCCAGCTATGTCGCCGCCGGCTTCAAGAAGATCCACCTCGATTGCAGCATGTCCTGCCTGGGGGATCCGGTTCCCCTCCCCGATGAGCTGGTCGCCGAGCGGGCCGCCCGACTGGCCCTGATCGCCGAGCAGACCTGCCAGGCCGAATTTGGCTGCTGCGATCTGGTCTATGTGATAGGCACAGAGGTGCCTGTGCCTGGCGGCGCCCATGAGACGCTGGCCGAGCTGGCCGTGACCACACCGGAAGCCGCCCGCCATACCTTGAGTACCCACCAGCAGGCCTTTGCCAGGGTCGGACTCGAGGCCATCTGGCCCAGGGTGATCGGCCTGGTGGTACAACCCGGGGTGGAGTTCGACCACACCCATGTCATCGACTATCAGTCCGACAAGGCCGCTCCCCTCAGCCGGATGATCGAAGCCTACCCCCATCTGGTGTTCGAGGCACACTCCACCGACTACCAGACCCCGCAAGCCTACTGCCAGCTGGTGCGCGACCACTTCGCCATCCTCAAGGTCGGCCCTGCCCTCACCTTCGCCCTGCGGGAGGCGCTGTTCTCCCTTGCCGCCATCGAGGAGGAGCTGGTGGTCGCCCGCTCCTGCTCGGGCCTGCGCCAGGTGCTGGAAGAGACAATGCTGGATCGTCCCGACTTCTGGCGCAGTCACTATCAGGGCAATGCCAACGAGTGCCGGCTGGCCCGCGGTTACAGCTATTCCGACCGCATTCGCTACTACTGGCCCGACAGCCGGGTCGACGACTGCTATGCCCGGCTGCTCGCCAACCTGGCCGCCGAGCCCATTCCCCTGCCCCTGCTCAGCCAGCACCTGCCGCTGCAATACCGCAAGGTACGCCAGGGTACGCTGTCGGCCAGAGCCCACGACCTCATTCTCGATCAGGTGCAGGAGGTGCTGCGCCAATACGCCCAGGCCTGTGGCACCACCCCCGCCAGTCATTCCCGGCTCACCCCGGTTGCATAAGGAGTTGTAGAGATGATCCTCGGTTATCCAGAAGAGACACTGCGCTCGGCCAACGGCCTTGCCACCGCCCGCGAAATCCGGCAACAGCCCGCCGCCTGGCGGGAGACACTCACCATGGTAGAGGAGTGCCGCGCCACCATAGAGCGCTTCCTGCTGCCCCTGCTGTCCCGGAGCAACCTGCGGGTGATCCTGACCGGCGCCGGCACCTCCGCCTTTGCCGGCCGGGCCCTGGCGCCCTACCTCTGCGGCAGGCTCAACGGCCGCTTCGAGGCGATCGCCACCACAGATATCGTCACCAACCCGGACGTATACCTGGCGCAAGATTACCCGACACTGCTCATCTCCTTCGCCCGCTCCGGCAACAGCCCGGAGAGCGTGGCCGCCGTCGAGCTGGCCAGCCAGCTGCTGAGCGAGTGCCACCACCTGGTACTCACCTGCAACGGCGAAGGGGAGCTCTACCGGCGCTGCCAGAAGGATGCCCGCTCCCTGGCGCTGCTGATGCCGCCCCAGACCCACGACCGCAGCTTCGCCATGACCAGCAGCCTGACCAGCATGATGCTGAGCTGCCTGGCTGTGTTCCTGCCGCGCCAGTTCAATCCCGCCGTCAGCCAGCCGCTCATCGCCCTGGGGGAAGCCATTCTGTCCCAGGCCGAATTGAGCGTGCCCGAGTGGAATCAACCGCTGCCGGAGCGGGTCATCTATCTTGGCAGTGGCAGCCTGCAGGGGGTGGCCCAAGAAGCCGCGCTCAAGCTACTCGAGCTCACCTCGGGTCAACTGATGGCCATGTATGACTCCCCCACCGGCTTTCGCCACGGGCCGAAATCCGCCATCAACAGCCAGACCCTGATAGTGCTGATGATCTCCAACGATCCCTACACTCGCCAGTACGACCTGGATCTGCTCACCGAGCTTCGCCAGGACGGGCACGCCGCCCGAGTTGTCGCCCTGGCCGATCGGCCGGATCCGCTCATCGCGGCCGGCGAGCACATCTATCTGCCCACCCCCCTCAACGGCGACGATGCCGAGCTGGCGTTCTGCTACCTGCTCTACGCCCAGTACTACGCCTTCCACACAGCGCTGGCGCTGGGTATCACCCCGGATAACCCCTGCCCGAGCGGCCGGGTCAACCGGGTCGTGCAGGGCGTCAACATCTATCCGTTCAACCAGCAAGGAGGCGTCTGATGCCAAACATAGTGCTGAGCCGTATCGACGAGCGGCTGATCCACGGTCAGGTCGGGGTGCAATGGGTCGGGTTTGCCGGCGCCAACCTGGTGCTGGTGGCCAATGACGAGGTGGCGGAAGACCCCATACAGCAGAACCTGATGGAGATGGTGCTGGCGGAGGGGATAGCGGTGCGCTTCTGGCCGCTGCAGAAGGTGATCGACAACATAGGCAAGGCCGCCGATCGCCAGAAGATATTGCTGGTGTGCAAGAACCCGACGGATTTTCGCACCCTGGTCGCGGGGGGCGTGCCCATCCCCCGCATCAACGTCGGCAACATGCACTACGCCGACGGCAAACGTCAGATCCACAAGACGGTATCCGTGGATGAGACGGACATAGCGGCGTTTCGTGCCCTGCAGGACGCCCACGTCGAGTGCTTTGTCCAGGGCGTGCCGACCGAACCGGCACAGGACATTTTCAACCTGATCTGATTAAGGACAATTGTGATGGAAATCAGTTTATTGCAAGGGCTCTTGCTGGGCATTCTGGCGTTCTTCGCCGGACTTGACCTGTTCAACGGCCTGACTCACTTCCACAGGCCCGTGGTACTGGGTCCGCTGGTGGGCCTGATCCTCGGCGACCTGCCCACCGGCATACTGGTGGGCGGCACCCTGGAGCTGGTCTGGATGGGGCTGGCGCCGCTGGCGGGGGCGCAACCGCCCAACGTCATCATAGGCACCATAGTCGGTGCCACCTTCGCCATCACCACAGGCGTCAAGCCGGATGTGGCGGTCGGGGTCGCAGTCCCCTTCGCGGTCGCGGTCCAGATGGGGATCACCTTCCTCTTCTCGGTGATGTCCGGGGTCATGTCCCGCTGTGACCGTATGGCGGAGGCAGGCGATACCCGTGGCATAGAGAGAGTCAACTACCTTGCCCTGCTGGCGCTCGGCACCTTCTATTTCCTGTGCGCCTTCCTGCCCACCTACTTCGGGGCAGAACACGCCAAGACCGCCATCGACGTGTTGCCCGCCCGCCTCATCGACGGCCTCGGGGTCGCCGGCGGCATCATGCCCGCCATCGGCTTCGCCGTGCTGCTCAAGATCATGATGAAGAATGTCTACATCCCCTACTTCATCCTCGGCTTCGTCGCCGCCGCCTGGCTCAAGCTGCCGGTGCTGGCCATAGCCGCAGCCGCTCTGGCCATGGCCCTGATCGACTTCATGCGCAAGGACCCGGCGCCGCAAGCCCGCCCCACCCAGGAGGAAACTGAAGATGGTATCTAACAACACAGCCCGGCAGATCGCCCCGGCGGCCGAGCAACAACCGACCCGCGCCGTCTCCGACGACGTCTACGAAGATCAGCAACTGGGGGCCGAGCTGACCCGCCAGGACATCAATCGCTTTGCCTGGCGCTCCCTGCTGTTGCAGGCCTCCTTCAACTACGAGCGGATGCAGGCCTCCGGCTGGCTCTACGGCCTGCTGCCGGCGCTGCAGAAGATCCACACCAACCCGAAGGATCTCTCCCGGGCCATGAAGGGACACATGGGCTTCTTCAACACCCACCCTTTCCTGGTCACTTTCGTGATGGGCATAGTGCTGGCGATGGAACGCTCCAAGCAGAACGTCAACAGCATACAGAGCACCAAGATAGCGGTCGGCGCACCGCTGGGCGGGATCGGGGATGCCATGTTCTGGCTCACCCTGCTGCCCATCTGCGGCGGGATCGGCGCCGATCTGGCATTGCAGGGATCCATCATGGGTGCCGTGTTCTTCTTCCTGCTGTTCAATGTGGTGCACTTCGGCCTGCGCTTCGGGCTGGCGCACTACGCCTACCGCATGGGGGTTGCCGCCATTCCGCTCATCAAGGCCAACACCCGCAAGGTGGGGCATGCCGCCTCCATCGTCGGCATGACGGTGATCGGCGCCCTGGTCGCTACCTATGTGCGGCTCGGCACCACCCTGGAGATCACCGCCGGTGATGCGGTGGTGAAACTGCAGGCGGACGTGCTCGACAAGCTGATGCCGGCCTTCCTGCCGCTGCTCTACACCCTGGCCATGTATGCGCTGATCCGCCGCGGCTGGAGTCCGCTGCGCCTCATCGTCATCACGGTCGTGCTCGGTATCGTCGGCAAGTTTGCAGGCTTCCTCTAATCCGGTGCCGGCGACAGGCCGGCCCCCTTTGCAGTAAAGGAACACCTTATGTTGGGCATCATCATTTGCGGTCATGGCGGCTTTGCCAGCGGCATGGAGCAGGCCATGGTCCAGATCCTCGGTGAGCAGGAGGCGGTAGTCGCCATCGACTTTCCCGAGTCCTCCACCACGGCCCTGCTGCAGAGCCAGTGCGAGGCAGCGCTGGCCCGGGTCGACCGTGGCGACGGCGTGGTCTTTCTGACCGATCTGCTGGGCGGCACCCCGTTTCGGGTCGCCTCTACCCTGGCGCTGCGCCAGCCAGACCGGGAAGTCGTGACCGGCACCAATCTGCAGCTGCTGCTGGAGATGACCATGGATCGCGGCGAGCTGACGCCGTCCCAGTTTCGCGAGCAAGCCCTGTGCTGCGGTCATCGCGGTCTCACCAGCCTGGTGGACGAGCTGGCGCGCGAGCGGGCCGAAGCACGGGTCGAGGAGGGTATCTAGATGGCAACACGGATCCGTGCCCGTCGCCTGCTGACCGAGCAGGGTTGGCTCGAACATCAAGTACTTACCCATGAGGGCGGCATCATCACCGCCATAGCCCCCATACCGGCAGACGATCCGGTGCGGGAGGTCGAGTTGCTGGTGCCCGCCTTCATCGATGGCCACGTTCACGGCGGGGCCGGCGTCGATGTGATGGACGAGGAGGCCGGCGTGCTGGCCCGGCTTTCTCTCGCCAAGGCGGCGGAAGGGGTCGGTGCCTTCCTCGCCACCACGGTTACCGCACCGCTACCCGCCATAGCACGCGCCCTGAATCGGGTCGCCGATGCCATGGAGAGCGGCATGCCGGGCGCCCAGCTGCTCGGCAGCTACCTGGAGGGGCCCTACTTCACCCCCGACAACAAGGGCGCCCACGATCCTGCGCTGTTCCGGGAACTCGACCTGGCGGAGCTGGCACAGTTGCAGCGTCAGGTACGTGGCACCCTGAAGGTTGTCGCCCTCGCCCCCGAGAAAGACAACGCCCTGGCGGCCATCTGTCACCTCAAGGCGGCCGGCATCCGGGTCATGCTGGGTCACTCCGCCGCCGACCACGACACAACACAGGCGGCACTGACGGCCGGTGCGACCGGCCTGGTGCACTGTTTCAACGGCATGCGCGGACTGCACCACAGGGAACCCGGCATGGTGGGGGCCGGTCTGGTGCATCCCACCGCCTGGCTGGAGCTCATCGCCGACGGCCATCATGTGCATCCTACCGTACTCAAGCTGTGCCACCGCTGCGCCGGGGATCGCCTGCTGCTCATCACGGATGCCATGCGCGCCGCCGGCATGCCGGACGGCCACTACCTGCTCGGTGACTACCGGGTGGAGATGAAAAATGGGGTGGTACGTACCGCCACCGGCGGCCTGGCGGGCAGTACCCTCACCCTGCTCGGGGCCGTGCGCAACATGGTGCATCTGGCCGGGGTGCCCCTTGCAGAAGCGATCCAGATGGCATCGCTGGCTCCCGCTCGCATGCTCGGCATTGACGACCAGCTCGGCTCGCTGGCCGTCGGCAAGCGGGCCAACCTGCTCGCCCTCACACCGGCACTCTACCAACAACATATCTGGGTCGCCGGCAGGGAGATAACTCCCGCCAGCGCCCCCGCCTCTTTCTCTGAACAAGACGCCACTGAAGGCGCCAAGGAGTCCTCATGTATCTGATCTCGTCCCACGAAATGCTCAAGGATGCCCAGCGCCGCGGGTATGCGGTACCGGCCTTCAACATCCACAACCTGGAAACCGTCGAGGTGGTGGCCCGCACCGCCGCCCAGCTGAGATCCCCCGTCATCCTGGCCGCCACGCCGGGCACCTATCGCCATGCGGGGGTCGAATATCTGGTCTCCATCTGCGCTTCGGCGGCCCACCAGTACCGCATACCGCTGGTGCTGCACTTGGACCACCACGAGGATGAACAGGATATCCACTTCAAGGTCGAATCCGGCATTCACTCCGCCATGATCGACGCTTCCCACCTGCCATTCGAGGAGAACGTCGCCAAAGTGCAGCGGGTCGTCACCTTCTGCCACCGCATGGGGGCGAGCGTGGAGGCCGAGCTGGGCCAGCTCGGCGGGCAGGAGGATGACCTGATAGTGGACGCCGCCAACGCCCACCTGACCGATCCGGACAAGGCGGCCGAGTTCGTGGCGCGCACCGGCATCGACTCCCTCGCCGTAGCCATCGGCACGGCGCACGGCCTCTACAAGGAGGAGCCGCGCCTCGACTTCGACCGCCTCGCCGCCATCCGGGACAGGGTCTCCATTCCGCTGGTGCTGCACGGCGCCTCCGGCATTCCCGACCGGGACGTTCGCCGCTGCATCGCGCTCGGGGTATGCAAGGTCAACGTGGCCACCGAGCTGAAGATCGCCTTCGCCGACGCCATGAAGGCCTTCCTCGCCGCCCACCCGGATGCCAGCGATCCCCGCCAGTATCTGGTGCCCGCCATGGCCGCCATGGAAGAGGTAGTCGCCGCCAAGATCCGCATGTGCATGAGCGACGGCAAGCTGTAACCGGTCTGCGGGCTCGCCAGCCTGGTGAGCCCGCACCACATCCCGCAAATCCGCCAGCATCAGGAGGACACCAAGCCCCATCACCCCAGTCACACCGCCATTCATCATCTATACGGAGATAAATATGAACGCACGTACCGCCATGACGCTGCTGGTCCTGCTGACCCTGCCCGCCCTCGCCCGGGCCGAGCTGATGTCGCTGCAGGGCAACCAGTACCAGATCAGCGTCAAAACGGATGCCGGCAAGTTCCAGGAGATCACCTTCACCAACACGGCGAACGGGGATGTCATCCGCTCGAATACCCTGTTCGATATCAAGGGGCTGGATGACAGGCTGACCTCGTCGGCCGACTTCACTGTAGATGCGTTTGCCAAAGAGCAGGACCACATTGACATAGCGCTGAGCAACGCCGACTTCCTGATCAAGAGCGAGATCCGGCTGGCCAAAGACAAGCGCTACGCCAGCATCGACTTCGCCCTCGACACCCTCAAGAATGGCAAGCGGATCAACGGCTTCTCCATGTTGCCGTTCCACTCCCAGGCGCCCTTTGTCTACGGTGCCATCAACAGCTCCCCCATCGTCAGCGACAGTTTCTTCATCACGCCGCAGAATCCGCTGGTCAACACCCGTGCCTACGAGGGGGGCGTCAGCCAGATGATCCCGCTCGCGCTGCCGCTTGAGCAGGGCAAGCCGCTCACCTATCGCACCTATGTTGGCACCTTCGGCGAGGGCCAGCTCAGACGTGACTTCAACCTGTTCATCAACGACGCCCGCGACAGACCCTACGCCCCCTATCTGCACTACAACTCCTGGCTCGATATCGGCTTCTTCAACCCCTACACGGAAGCCGACGCCCTCACCCGCATCACGCAGTTTGGCGAGGAGCTGGTCACCAAACGCGGTGTGCCCATGAGCGGCTTCCTGTTTGACGATGGCTGGGATGACCGCAAGGGCAACTGGGGATTCAGCAAGGACTTTCCTCATGGTTTCAGCAAGCTGAAAAAGGCGGCAGAAAAATATCACGCCCAGCTCGGCATCTGGTTCTCCCCCTGGGGTGGCTACAACAAGCCGAGGGATGAGCGGGTCTCCCATGCCGCCGAGTTTGGCTATGAGCTGAGCGATGGCAAGTTCGCCCTCTCGGGCCCCGTCTACTACAAAAACTTCCACCAGAAAGTGATGTCACTCATTCAGGAGCAAGGGGTCACCCACTTCAAGTTCGATGGTACCGGCAACGCCAATAAGCAGATCAAGGGCAGCCAGTTCACCAGCGACTTCGATGCCGCCATCCATCTGATCTCGGATGCCCGCGCCGCCAATAAAGAGGTCTTCATCAACCTGACCACTGGCACCACGGCCTCTCCCTCCTGGCTCTTCTTCGCCGATTCCATCTGGCGCGGTGGTGATGACATCAACTTCTATGGCCCCGGCTCAAGGGTCCAGCAGTGGATCACCTACCGGGATGCGGAGACCTACCGATCCATCGTCAAGCAAGGCCCCCTGTTTCCGCTCAACTCCCTGATGCTGCACGGGCTTGTCTATGCCAAGCAGGCCAAACATCTGGATCAGCAGTCGCCACAAGATTTTGCCGATCAGGCCTGGAGCTACTTTGCCACCGGCACCCAGTTGCAGGAGCTCTACATCACACCGGAGCTGCTGACCGGCGAGAACTGGGATCTGCTGGCCAAGGCGGCGCTCTGGTCGCAGCAGAACCAGGCAGTGCTGTTTGACAGCCACTGGATTGGCGGCGACCCAACCAAACTGGAGATTTACGGCTGGGGGGCGTGGAGCCCGGCAAAGGCTTTCATTACCCTGCGTAACCCTTCGAGCCAGCCTCAACAGTTCTTCCTGGAACCGACAGGCCAGCTTGAAGTGCCCACCACAGAGGCGAAAGGCTTTAATATCAAGCCACTATATGGCGACAACAAAACCGTGCCGACTTCAATCAGTGATGGAATGGTCATCAAACTGGCACCACTGGAGCTCATCACTCTGGAGCTGACGCCCATCAAATAGGCATAAATCCAATCAACCTGTGGCTGATGCCATACAAAAGGGACGCCGCGGCGTCCCTTTTTCATCTCTCATCAACCCAGATCGGTCAGATCCCCTGACGGGCTTCCTGCATCAGCAGGCGCATGTCGCTGACCGCCTTGGTCAGGCCGTCGAAGGCGGCCCGGCCTATGATGGCGTGGCCTATGTTGAGCTCATAGAGTTCGGGGATGGCGGCGATGGCCTTGACGTTGTGGTAGTGCAGGCCATGACCTGCATTGACCTTGAGCCCCTTGCCGGCAGCATAGGAAGCGCCGGCGGCGATGCGCTTGAACTCGGCGTTGCGATCGGCATCCGTGGTGGCGTCGGCGTAACGGCCGGTGTGGATCTCGATGAAGGGAGCACCACTGTCGGCGGCCGCGTCGATCTGCAGCGGGTCGGCATCGATAAACAGCGACACCTGGGCCCCCACGGCCGACAACCGAGTCACCGCATCCGTGATTTTGTCGAGCTGACCAGCCACGTCCAGACCACCCTCTGTGGTTACCTCGGTACGCTTCTCCGGCACCAGGCAGACGAAGTGGGGCTTGATACGACAGGCGATGCCGATCATCTCCTCGGTCACCGCCATCTCCAGGTTCATTCTGGTTTGTATGGTCTGGCGCAGTATCTCCACATCGCGGTCCGTGATGTGGCGACGGTCTTCCCGCAGGTGGACGGTAATGCCGTCGGCCCCGGCCTGCTCGGCCACGAAGGCAGCTTGTACCGGATCCGGATACTGGGTGCCACGGGCATTGCGCAGGGTGGCGATATGGTCGATGTTCACACCCAGATAGATTTCGCTCATTGATGACTCCTTGAAACACTTCATCTGTTAACTGTGCGGCTGCCGCCTTGGCGCCAGCGCGGATATCCATATGTCACTGTGTGCTGGCTTTGCGCTTTAAAAACAGCTCCCGGCTCTTTAACTGCCGTCTGCCCAGATAGGGTTGCAGCGCCAGCCGGCTGAAACGTTTGGCCGCCTGCAGCAAGGGAGGGGTATCGAATCGCCCCTCGGCGAAGGCCAGCAGGTGGGCACCGAGAAACAGGGTACGGGGATCCGGCGCCCGCTCGCAAGCGACAAAGCCCAACTCGCGCTCGAAGCCGTAGAGCAGCTCGGGCTGGATCGCGGACTCGTCGTCGGCGGCGTATTCGAAGTCCACCGCATAGCCAAGCGCCTGCAACAGCAGGAACTCGAAGCGGCGCAGCGGCAACTCGGGCGTCTCGCCATCTGCCAGCGCCATCAGGGCACGGGCATAGGCGTCAAACACCTCTGGAAAAGGGGTATGGGCTTCCAGCAGGTAGTAGACCAGCTCGTTGAGGTAGAGGCCGTAGAAGAGGCGATCGCCACCGAGTCGCAATGAGTGATCCGGACATTCAACCTGGGCGAGATTCTTGAGATCCCCCTTGCCACGCCAGCTGATGGTGAGCAGGGAAAAAGGTTGAAGCAGCCCCTTCAGAGGGGAGCGTGGCCCGCGAGAACCGCGAGCCACCAGAGTAAATCGGCCACTATCCTGGGTAAACACCTCGACCAGCTGACTGGTCTCCCGATAGGGCCGACTGTGGATGACGAAGGCTGGACTCAGCAATCAGTCATCGCCATAACCGAGACTGCGCAGAGCGCGCTCGTCATCGGCCCAGCCTGCCTTGACCTTGACCCACAGCTCAAGGAACACCTTGTTCTGGAACAGGCGTTCCATGTCGATGCGTGCCTCTGTGCCTATGGTCTTGATCTTCTCACCCTTGTTGCCGATGACCATCTTCTTCTGGCCATCGCGCTCTACCAGGATCAGGGCATTGATGTGATAGATGCCGCTCTCTTCCACCTTGAAGCGCTCGATCTCCACAGTCACAGAGAAAGGCAGCTCCTCACCGGTAAAACGCATCAGCTTCTCGCGGATGATCTCGGAGGCCATGAAGCGGGAAGAGCGGTCGGTCACGTAATCTTCCGGGAAGAAGAAGTTGTTCTCTGGCAGCAGATCCTTGGACCACTCGCGGATCTTCTCCACGTTGGTGCCCTTCTCGGCACTGATGGGCAGGATATGGGAGAACTTCATCTGCTGGCCCAGCCACTCCAGGTGGGGAAGCAGGTCTTCCTTGTCCTTGACGTTGTCGATCTTGTTGACCGCCAGCACAACGGGACAGGGCAGATGGCGCAACTTGCCGAGCACCATCTCGTCATCCTTGGTCCAGTGGGTACCGTCAACCACGAACACCACCATGGCCACATCACCCAGCGAACTGGTGGCAGCGCGGTTCATCAGGCGGTTGATGGCCCGCTTCTCTTCGATGTGCAGACCCGGGGTATCCACATAGATGGTCTGATGGTTGTCCTCGGTGTCGATCCCCAGGATCCGGTGACGGGTAGTCTGGGGTTTCTTCGAGGTGATGCTGACCTTCTGGCCAAGCAGCTTGTTGAGCAGAGTGGACTTGCCCACGTTGGGGCGGCCCACGATGGCGACAAAGCCGCAGTAAGTCGTATCTGTCATGACAGTTTTTCCAATACCTGTTGTGTTGAAAGACCGCGGGATCTTGCATCAATAGCAGTCATGACAGTCTTTCCAATGCTTGCTGCGCCGCAGCCTGTTCGGCCTTGCGACGGCTGGTGCCGACCCCGACCAGCGGACCATCCAGCCCTTCCACGTCGCACTGGACGGTGAACTCCTGGTTGTGGGCCTCGCCCTTGACGTTGGTCACTGTGTAGGTCGGCAGGGATTTGCGGCTTCCCTGCAAAATTTCCTGCAGGCGGGTCTTGGGATCCTTCTGCTCTATGCCCGGTTTGATCTCGTCCAGACGGCTGGCATACCAGCTCAGCAGCAGCACCCGCACCGCCTCAAGATCAGTATCCAGATAGACGGCGCCGATCACCGCCTCGACCGTGTCGGCCAGAATGGATTCGCGGCGAAAACCGCCACTCTTGAGTTCGCCTGGCCCGAGGATCAGGTCATCCCCAAGGTCAAACTCCCGGCCCAGTTCGGCCAGGGTCTTCTCGCGCACCAGAGTGGCGCGCATCCGGCTGAGATCTCCTTCCGCCGCTTGCGGGAAGCGGTGGAACAGAGCATCGGCAATCACCAGACTCAGGATGGAGTCACCCAGAAATTCCAGTCGCTCATTATGACGGGAACCGGCGCTGCGGTGAGTCAGCGCCCGGGTCAACAGCTCTTTATCGTGAAAGACATGCCCGAGACGGGACTGCAGTCTGTTCATTTTGATATTCATTTACTTGATTCCGCCAATGCGGTTGAAGCGCACACCTGTCGGTACCCAGCTTGGCAGCAGGGAGCCTTCTTCGCGCTCAAATTCAAAACTTATCCAGATAGCGACCGCCTTGCCCACCAGATTCTGCTCGGGCACAAAGCCCCAGAAACGGCTGTCGGTACTGTTGTCACGGTTGTCACCCATCACGAAGTACTGACCTTCCGGTACCACCCACTCATCGGGGTAGGTACCGGGCTGGCGATAATAGCGGCCGACCATATCGGGCATCAGCGGGTTACGCAGGGTCTCGTGAGACACCTCACCCAGCTGCTCGGTATAGCGATCAAGCGGGATCCCCATCTGGGTAAATTCACCCCTTTGTTCAAACTTGACGTCGAGCTTCTTGAAGCCCGGGCACGTTTTCCCTTCCTGCTCCTCGCACTTGGGCCGGATCATCAGCTCCTTGTTGCGATAGATGACCCTGTCCCCCGGCATGCCGACCACTCGCTTGATGTAGTCCACCCGGGTATCCAGCGGATACTTGAACACCACCACATCGCCGCGTTTGGGTTCGCCAGTCTCGAGGAATCGGGTGTTGGTCACCGGATCCTTGAGGCCATAGGCAAACTTCTGCACCAGGATGAAGTCGCCCACCAGCAGGGTCGGCATCATGGAGCCTGACGGGATCTGGAACGGCTCAAACAGGAAGGAGCGCAGTATCAGCACCAGGGTAATGACCGGAAACACACCCGCGGTCTGTTCAATCCAGACCGGCATGGGGGCAACCTTGGCCAGGGTTTTCTCATCCAGATGAGCACCGCCGTGGGCACGGGCCACGGCAATCTTGGCGGCCCGCTGCTTGGACCAGATCATCTTGTCCAGACACCAGATAATACCGGTGATCACGCAGACCACCACCAGGATCAGGGAAAACGTGCTTGCCATCGATTAATCCTTTCCTACATGGAGAATTGCGAGGAAGGCTTCCTGCGGCACGTCGACACGGCCCAGGGACTTCATCCGCTTCTTGCCTTCTTTCTGCTTGTTCAGCAGCTTTTTCTTCCGGCTCACGTCACCGCCATAACACTTGGCGGTCACGTCTTTACGCAGGGCCTTGACGGTGCTGCGGGCGATGATCTGGTTGCCAATGGATGCCTGAATGGCAATATCAAACATCTGGCGCGGGATCAGCTCACGCATCTTCTCCACCACCTGGCGACCGCGATACTGGGCGTTCTCCTTGTGGGTGATGATGGCCAGCGCATCGACGCGCTCACCGTTGATCATGATATCCAGACGGACCATCTCGGAGGTTTCAAAGCGCTTGAAGCCGTAATCCAGCGAGGCGTAACCACGGCTGGTGGATTTCAGGCGGTCGAAGAAATCGAGCACCACTTCCGCCATCGGGATTTCGTAGGTCAGTGCAACCTGATTGCCGTGATAGACCATGTTGGTCTGCACGCCACGCTTCTCGATACAGAGAGTGATGACGTTGCCCATGTACTCCTGCGGCAGCAATATGTTGCACTCGGCGATCGGCTCACGCATCTCTTTGATGTTGTTGACCGGCGGCATGGCAGACGGGCTGTCGATGTGGATGGTTGAGCCATCATTGAGCTCAATCTCGTAGACCACGGTCGGGGCCGTGGTGATGAGATCCAGATCGTATTCCCGCTCCAGACGCTCCTGGATGATCTCCATGTGCAGCATACCGAGGAAGCCACAACGGAAACCGAAGCCCAGCGCAGTGGAACTCTCGGGTTCGAAGAACAGGGAGGCATCGTTCAGAGACAGTTTGTCGAGGGCATCACGGAACGACTCATAGTCATCGCTGGAGATGGGGAACAGGCCCGCATACACCTGCGGCTTCACCTTCTTGAAACCCGCCAGCGCTTTTTCGGCGCCATTCTTGGCTTGAGTCAGGGTATCGCCCACAGGGGCACCGTGGATGTCCTTGATGCCGCAGACGACCCAACCTACCTCGCCACAGCCCAGACCCTGGGTATCCACCTGCTTGGGCGTGAAGATACCGATACGATCGACACCCCACACCTGACCGGTGCTCATCACCTTGATCTTGTCGTTTTTCTTGAGGGAGCCGTTCTTGATCCGCACCAGAGAGACGACGCCCAGATAGGAGTCAAACCAGGAGTCGATGATCAGCGCTTGCAGCGGTGCATCGGGCTCACCGACCGGCGCCGGGATGCGAGCTACTATCTCTTCCAGCACAAGGTCAACGCCCAGGCCGGTCTTGGCGGAGCAACGGACAGCATCGATGGCGTCGATGCCGACGATGTCTTCGATCTCCTCAGCAACCCGCTCGGGCTCTGCAGCCGGCAGGTCAATCTTGTTCAGCACCGGCACCACTTCCAGCTCCATTTCCATGGCGGTGTAGCAGTTGGCCAGAGTCTGTGCCTCAACCCCCTGGCCGGCATCTACCACCAGCAGCGCCCCTTCACAGGCCGCCAATGAGCGGGAGACTTCGTAGGAGAAATCTACGTGGCCCGGGGTGTCGATAAAGTTCAGCTGGTAGGTGTTACCGTCTTGTGCCTGGTAGTTCAGGGTCACACTCTGTGCTTTGATGGTAATGCCGCGCTCGCGCTCCAGGTCCATGGAGTCAAGCACCTGAGCCTGCATCTCGCGGGAGGACAGGCCGCCGCAAGTCTGGATCAGACGGTCCGACAGGGTCGATTTACCGTGGTCGATGTGCGCAATAATCGAAAAGTTACGAATGTGTTTCATCGAGCAAGAATCACTCAAAATTAGGTTAGGGCCGGATATGGAGGCAGGATTTTACTGGATAACCCGGTCGACGGCCAATCTTTAGTCGACGGAGCACCAGAAATACAGGCCTGCACGCTCAGGAGAGGTTGCGGGTATGGAGTACCACACCCAGCATGCGGGGGCCGTATGCCCCCTGTTCGAGTCGAGTGGAAAAGTAACGAACCAGTGAAAATCCGATGACGCCACCCAGCAGGCAACTGAGGATGGTGATCCCCTCCCCGCCCGCCAGCAAGGGTACCAACCAGAGCTGACCGAGCAGGGCGCCCGCCAGCAGACAGAACAGCGGCAATACATACACCAGTGCTGCACCCCGCAGAATACTCGCCTGGGGAATACCGAGCCTCACTTGCTGACCAACGCTCACCTCGGCGGTGAGGGCAATCCGCAGTCGTTGCTGCTTCATCACAAACGCCTTGGCAACCGTGCCGGTACCGCAGTTGGATTGTTGATGGCAACTGCTGCAGGCAGAGCGCCGTTCGCACTCCACCCAGGCATGCTGTCCATCAATGGCCACCACGGTTGCCAGCTCTTCGCTCATTTCACTCACAAGACGGTTCCACAATAACGAGGGAAAGATTGACCCCATCTGAACATGACTGACCCGCTCGGGCAAGCGAGCATGTACAGACGACTACTGTACAGTCTCATTGCGAGCCAACGGTTGCACCGACTCGGCGATACGTTTCGCTGTGTCGGCCGGTACTTCGCCGACGACTGTGATCTCGACCCCCACATCGTTGACGTAGCTCACCAGCGAAGTAGCGCCCTGGCGGATCAGCTGCTGACGCACCGCCTGCTTGGGATCAACCCTGGCCACATAGACGGAGAGATCCACCAGCCCATCGGAGAGCATCATGTAATCAACCGGCAAACTGGTGGTCACCAGTTGATGCCTGTCCTGAGACAACACCTTGAAACCATCCGGCAACCAGGTCAGGTGCCAGTTAAGCGTCTGCTGCGGCGCCGGATAGGCATCCTCCAGCGCCAGCGCCTGGGGCAGCTTGCTGCCGGCCAGCTTCACCAGCCAGGGCGCAGGCGCGCTCAGCCTGTCCAGATCCACCCCCAACACCTGCTCGACCAGATTGCCTTCCCGATCCACCATGTCCACCCGCAGCAAGAGGCTGCTCTGTTCATCGATCCAGAGCATGAAGCCATACTTGTCTGCCTCTTTGGGGACCAGCCTGACCACTTGCGCCACCAGACCGGCTACCCGACTGCGGCCAGCCAGCACGGGATCATAACTTTCCAGCACACGGGGCAGCGGCATATTCACCAGCGTCGCCCAGACACCGGGGAAGCGGGCGCCTTTGAGGGTGTAGGGTTCGTGGGTATTTTCGAAGAAGGTGAACTCGTCCTGGCGCTGCAGGTACTCTATGGTCTTGCCGTCGAGATAGCTCAGATGAGCCACCTCCTTGCCATCGATCACCCCATGGCTGAAACGTATGGGTTCGAGGCGCCCCTGACGGGCCTTGACCATGGATAATTCGAAATTTTGTTGCGAAACGGCACTCTGCATCTGCTGCAACAAGGCCTCGGCCGACTTATCGTCGGCCGAGGCCTTGGCACAAATCAGCAGGAGAGAGGCCAGCAAAATACGGCTGGACTGGCGCACGGTCTGATCCCTAAAAATGCGTTATTCCTGAATCTGCTTGTCTTGCAGCAGACGCTGTTGCAACTGGTGGTCACGCAGGAAGGCATTGATACGCTCACGCTGCTCCTGCATCTGTTGCTCGCTCAACCCTTGCTGGCGGGTGGAGGCCCGGTTGCCATCTTGCGGGTAGTGCACACTCACTGGCGAGGCACTGCCACCGACAGGAATGGTGTTGAGCACAGGATTGGCGGGTATGCCGTCCTGCCCCTGATACTGCTGCACCCCGAAGATGACGGCAGCGGCGACCGACGCGGCGATGGCGTATTGTCCCACCTGTTGACCGACCCTGCGAAACAGCGGAACCACCTTGGCTGCAGTGTGAACCTGCGGTGCAGTTGGCTTGCTCTCCACCGGCTTGGGCGCCAGTATGGTGGGCTCGTCTTCCAGTGCAGCCATGATGCTGTCACTGAGATCCAGTTGCAGATTGACCGGCAGGTCCCCCCGCATGGCATCACCGATCAAGTGGTAACGAGACCAGGTATCTTGCAGCGCCGGATCCATTCCCAGCTCGCCAAGAACCTCAACATCGCTCAAGTCACCATCCATCAGGGCCGAGAGTTGCTCTTTAGTTGCCATAGTTAACCTGTCTTTCCCCAGTTAATTCTCGATCAGAGGTTTCAGCTTTTTATCGATTGCTTCCCTCGCCCGGAAGATGCGGGATCTCACCGTACCCACCGGACAATCCATGATTTCGGCAATCTCTTCGTAGCTCAGCCCTTCCAGTTCGCGAAGGGTGATGGCTGTCCTCAAGTCTTCAGGCAAAGCTTCTATGGCGGAAAACACGGTACGCTTGATCTCGTCGGTCAGCGCCAGGTTTTCCGGTGTGGCAATCTCTTGCAAGGCTTCGCCACCACCATAGTATTCTGCCTCGTCCGCCTCTACATCACTGCTGGGCGGCCTGCGCCCCTGAGAGGTCAGATAATTTTTGGCCGTATTCACGGCGATTCGGTACAACCAGGTGTAAAACGCGCTCTCGCCACGGAATGTCGGCAACGCCCGGTAGGCTTTGATAAACGCCTCCTGCGCCACATCCGGCACATCGCCCGGATTGTTGACATACCTGGCAACCAGGTTGACCACTTTATGCTGGTATTTTTTTACCAACAGGTTGAATGCATTTTTATCGCCACGCTGGACCCGTTCAACCAGCTGTTCGTCCAGTAGATTCTGGTCGCTCATCAGAGCCGTAAAACCCCCATCAGGTTATCGTTTTTCTTTTCCGGCCCTTCCTAAGCGCACAAGTTCAGACAGGAGGAATCAGGGAAAGTTCGGTTGCATTGAAAAAAATGTGACGCAGGCTGCATCACCGCCCTCGCTTGGGCTACCATGGTGCCAGTTCTTAATCCAGGCCAATGATACTTATGAAAGCAAGTGTTGAATACCTTTGCGATGTACTGATCATTGGCAGCGGTGCCGCTGGTCTGTCCCTCGCGTTGCGGTTGGCAGACCAGGCCAAAGTCCTGGTTCTGAGCAAGGGGCCCATCAGTGAGGGGGCCACTCTCTATGCGCAAGGAGGCATCGCTGCCGTTTTCGACGAAACCGACAGCATCGAATCCCACGTGAGCGACACGCTCAACGCCGGGGCAGGGTTGTGTGACCCTGCCGTGGTGGAGTTCACCGCCCGCAACGCCCGCGAATCCATCCAGTGGCTGATCAAGCAGGGGGTTCCCTTCGATCAGGAGGAGGACGCCGAGGGCGAGTCCCACTATCACCTGACCCGAGAAGGGGGCCACAGCCATCGCCGCATCTTCCACGCGGCCGATGCCACCGGCAAGGCGGTGCAGCTCACCCTGATCGATCAGGTGCGCTCCCACCCCAATATCCAGCTGATGGAACGCTTCAACGCAGTCGACCTTATCACCACCCGCAAGCTGAACCTGCCGGGCAACAAGGTGCTGGGCGCCTACGTCTGGAACCGCAACGCCGAGCAGGTCGAAGTGATCCGCGCCCGCTTCGTGGCGCTGGCCACCGGCGGTGCCTCCAAGGTGTATCAGTACACCTCCAACCCGGACGTGAGCTCGGGTGACGGCATCGCCATGGCGTGGCGCGCCGGCTGCCGGGTGGCGAACCTGGAGTTCAACCAGTTCCACCCCACCAGCCTGTTCCACCCCGATGATCCCAACTTCCTGCTGACCGAAGCCCTGCGCGGGGAAGGAGCCTATCTGCGCCGTCCCGACGGCAGCCGCTTCATGCTGGAGTTCGATGAGCGGGCCGAGCTGGCCCCGCGGGACATAGTCGCCCGCGCCATCGACCACGAGATGAAACGCCTCGGTGCCGACTGCATGTATCTGGACATCAGCCACAAGCCTGCTGATTTCATCATCAAGCACTTCCCGACCATTCACGAGCGCTGCATGGCGGTCGGCATCGACATCACCAGGGAGCCGATGCCCATAGTCCCGGCGGCCCACTACACCTGTGGTGGCGTGATGATCGACAACAATGGCCAGACCGACATTCCCGGTCTCTATGCCATTGGCGAAGTGACCTACACGGGTCTGCACGGTGCCAACCGCATGGCCTCCAACTCCCTGCTCGAGTGCGTGGTCTATGCCCATCAGGCGGGAGCCGACATCATGGCCAAGTTGCCCATGAGTGTGGAACCGCCCCATCTGCCCGCCTGGGATGAGAGCAAGGTGGACGACTCGGACGAACAGGTCGTTATCCAGCACAACTGGCATGAGCTGCGGCTGATGATGTGGGACTATGTGGGGATAGTGCGTACCAACAAACGCCTGGCCCGCGCCAAGCGCCGCATCGACCTGCTCAAGCAGGAAGTGCAGGAGTACTACGCCAACTTCCGCGTTTCCAACAACCTGCTGGAGCTGCGCAACCTGCTGCAAGTGGCCGAGCTCATCGTCAACTGCGCACTGCAGCGCAAGGAGTCGCGCGGCCTGCACTACAACCTGGATTATCCGGACATGCAGCCAGACTCCAAACCCACGGTACTAACCCCGGAGCGGGAGTAATCCTGCACCAGTGATGAGCCAAGGGAGATACGCAAGCTGCACCCCACATCCCGGACTACCCGGACATGCAGCCTAACTCCAGGCCCACAGTACTGGCGCAGGATCGGGAGTAATGACCCGCTAGCAGTCACCCAAATGACCTCGCCCCGGCGGGGTCATTTGCTATGAGGGAGAAGGGTTGAAACAGGCAGGATGATTAACGGGCGGGTGGCGTTAGCCTGATGGCGCGGGCCAGCGCCCTGTAATGTTCCGGTGCGAGTGCGTCGGAGAAGAGCCAGAGACGGGCATCAGGTCTGTCGCTTGCCACCAGTTGCAGCCAGAGTACACCAGGCAGGACGCGACTGCGCGCCCCCAGCTGGTAGCGATAACCCTGCCACACCAGCCACTGCCCATCCCACTCCAGCAAACCGGCCATACGGCTGGCACCCTGCCAGGCAAGCCAGAGCCCCGCCAACCAGCAGGGGAGCAGCAGTGCCCACTGCCAACCATGGATCAGGCTGGCAACCGGCCACAACAGCAGCAGAAACAGGATCAGCAGCAGGACACGCTGCTGCCGGGAGGGAATGACGGGCATGTAAACCCGCATACGGGATCAGCTCAGGCTATCGTGGCGCGCCTGGTTGCGCTCCAGGATCAGGGCGATCATGGCGGCAAACGCGGGATCGGCAGGAGCGCCGTGGCCCATGCACCACTTGAACAGGTCAGGGTCATCGCTCTCCAGCAAGCGGATGAAGGTCTGCTGCTGCTCGTCACTCAAGCTGTCGAACTCGTGTTCAAAGAACGGCATAAAGATCACATCCAGCTCGAGCATGCCACGACGGCAGGCCCACTTCAGGCGGGATTTTTCAATTGGGCTCAACATGGAACTCTCCTTACAAAGACCCGAGGATGGTAACAGCTGGATTTTCCGGCTGACAAACATTCCTTACGTCTTTACCATGCAGGTCACATACTTTCTGTCTCTGGAATACCATCGTGAGCCTGCAAACGCCTGTTTTTCCTGCCGAGCCAACCCTTTTCTCCCTGACCGATCTCGCCATCACCAGCCTGACCGGTGCAGATCGCGTCAAGTATCTGCAAGGCCAGGTCACCTGCGATGTCAATGCACTGCAACCGGGCCAAAGCACGCTGGGCGGCCACTGCGATGCCAAAGGCAAGCTGTGGAGCGACTTTCGTCTGCTCTGCCTGAACGATCGCCTGCTGATGCTGACCAAGCCCTCTGTGCTGGCGCGTCAGTTGCCCGAACTCAAGAAGTTTGCGGTGTTTGCCAAGGTCGAGATCGCCGAGCACCATGGTCAGGCAGTTGGCGTGGCTGGCCAGGGCACGGATGAGTGGATGGCGGCCCGATTTGCCGTGTCACAAACCGGCCTGATCGACGATGGCATGGCAGTGCAAATCGAAGCGGATCGCTGGCTGCTGGTGAGCGAGCAACCACTGACCATAGACTTGCCTGCCGGTAGCGAATCACTCTGGTGGGGCCTGGATATCAAGGCCGGCATCCCCCATCTGGAAGCCGTGCATCAGGGGGAGTACATACCCCAGATGTTGAACCTGCAGGCACTGGATGGCATCAGCTTCACCAAGGGCTGCTACATGGGACAGGAGACTGTCGCCCGCGCCAAGTATCGCGGGGCCAACAATCGCGCCCTGTTCGTGCTGGCCGGGACTGCCAGCGAGCCCGTCGCCTGTGGCGATGCCCTGGAGATCCAGCTCGGTGACAACTGGCGACGCAGCGGCATGGTGCTCAACGTCTGGCAACAGGCAGATCAGGTGTGGATCACGGCCGTGCTGCCAAAGGATACAGAGGCCGATGCCCGTTTTCGTTTCAAGCAGGAGGAGGCCTCCAGCCTTGCTCTGCAAGCCCTGCCCTACTCGCTGACTGAGTAAGGTCGGCTAACGAGGCACCCGCGCCAGCAGTGCCTCCTTGAGCCAGCGCCCCGCCTGTCCGAGCGGGCGGGCGCGATACCATTGCAGCTCAAGTGCCAGCTCGGCCAGCGCAATAAAGTCCGGATTGAGCACCACTACCTCCCCTCGCGCCAGCGGCCGGTGCAACAGAAAGTCCGGCACTGATGCCCAACCCAACCCCAGCTTGACCAGCTCCAAAATGCCCAGATCCCCCTCCACCCACCACACCTGTGCCGAGAGGCGGAAGCGGTGACGTTCCGTGCCTTCCCGTCGCCCCGTCACCATCAGCTGACGGGCCCCTTGCAAGTCGCTCTCTCGCAGTGGCGTCTTGCGGGCCAGCGGATGATCGGGGGAGACCACCAACGGCATCTTGACGGAGCCCAGTGAACAGGAGGCGAGCTCCCGCTCAGGCCGTTCCTTCTGATAGCTGATGCCAAGCTGGGCCCGGCCGCTTTTGAGCAGTTCGGTCACATCCTCCATCAGCGGAAACAGCAACTCCAGCTCGACGCCGGGATAGCGGGTGGCGAACTCCTCCAACAGGGAGCCAAGCCAGGGCAGATGGGAGTCATCATCAATGGCCAGGGTGAGCCGCGACTCTACGCCTGCGGCCAGCTCACCGGCGATCGCCTGCAAGCGCTCGCTTTGGGCCAGCAAGATAGTGGCCTCCTGATGGATGCGGGTGCCCGCCTCCGTCAGCACGGGATAGCGGGCAGAGCGATCAAACAGCTCCAGCCCGAGATCTATCTCCAGGTTGGAGATGGCCGTACTGACCACGGACTGCGCCTTGCCCAGCTTGCGGGCCGCCGCCGAGAAGGAGCCCGTCTCTGCTGCCGCCAGCAGCGCCTTGAGTTGTTCCAGCGAGGGGTTCATCCGGTTGCTCCTTTCATGACCTGGTTGTGCGCCACCTATCTATTTTAGCGATAGATACCAACGTGAACCTATCACAAATTCGCGATAAATTGGCCACCATAGACACTCAGACACAGATAGATAGAGAGACAGATCATGCGTAATACCCGTGACCGCCTGCGCCATGCCATTGGCTTCGAACTGATTGGCCTGCTGATCGCCGCCCCCCTGGCAAGCTGGATCACTGGCGTAGGACTCAACCATATGGGGCCGCTGGCGTTGTTCTTCTCGGTGCTCGCCACCGTCTGGAACTACGTCTACAACATCGGTGTGGACAGGCTGCTGCTCAAGTATCAGGGTCACACCCACAAGACGCTCTGGCAACGGGTATGGCATGCCATGGGCTTCGAGGGTGGATTGCTGTTTGTCGCCTTGCCAGTGATGGCCTGGTGGCTCGAGATCAGCATGATGGAGGCGCTGGTGCTGGATCTGGGCTTCGTGCTGTTCTACCTGGTCTATGCCTTCATCTACAACTGGAGCTATGACAAGGTCTTCCCGATACCGGGCCAGGTACAGCAGAACGCACTGGGCTAAACGGCAGGAAAATAAAGCGGGGAACACTAGGCACCATCATGCAACTGGCATGATGGTGCTGGAGGAAGACAAGCCCGCAAGGCCTGCGGCAGCGTTCAGGCTTGCGCCTTCAGCTCTTCGGTCGGGGCATCCACCTCGGCCGACTCCTGGGTCAGCATGGCCTCGAGGTCGCTCTGGTACTGGTTCAGCAGGCGCTGGGCCGCCACCATGTCACCCTTGTGCAGACGCTCGAACAGATGGTGTTGCACCACGCCGTTGAGATACTCCACCGTGACGGGTTGCTCCAGGGTAGCCAGCAGCTCCTCTTTTTCCAGCTCGGCATTGATTTCATCGGCACTGGTACGCAGCAGACCGGCCAGTTGCACCAACATACGGCGCTCACCTTCGCGCAACAGGCTCAACATGCGGTTTCTCTGCTGCTCATTCTGTTGGGTCATACATTTCCTTACGTCGAATGGGAACAAGCCCGCTCATTCTGCCTTGTCCCTTTGACAGCGTCTATCTCATGCCCCCCACTTATTTTCATGTCGAGCCGATAAAGCCCGTCAGATGCTATTTACCCCGTCGCTAGGTATAGTAGCCGCTGGTTTAAAGGCGCCGTGCCGCCTCGAACGGATGAGAAATTTCACCATGACAGATGCCATTCTGGTGCTTTGCACCTGCCCGGATGAGGCCAGTGCCGACCTCATCAGCGAACAACTGCTGAACCAGCGGCTGGCGGCCTGTATCAATCAGCTGCCCGGCCTCACCTCCGTCTATCGCTGGCAGGGGCAGATCGAACGGGCACGGGAGATCCAGCTCATCATCAAGTCGCGGGCCTCCCTGTTCGAACTCTTGCGCCTATGCATCCTCAGCCATCACCCCTATGAGGTGCCGGAGATCCTGGCACTCCCGACAAGCCAGGGCCATCAGCCCTATCTCGACTGGTTAACACAGGAAACCTCATGACACTGTCTCGCCTGCTCTCCCCCCTGCTTGTGCTCTTCGCCCTGCTGCTGTCCACCCTGAGTGTGACGCCGGTTCAGGCCAGCAGTGACAGTCTGCTGAGCGCTCTTGGCATCGAGGCCAACGCCCAGCCCAAGTTTCTGAAAGTCGACGACGCCTTCGTGCTCGAGAGTGAACAGCAAGGCAACCAGCTATTGCTGACCCTGCGCATCGCCGATAACTACTATCTCTACCGCCATAGCTTCCGCTTCAAGGGCGAGAATCTCACCTTCAACGAACCCGTCTTGCCCGCCGGGGCAGAGCATGAGGATGACTTCTTCGGCAAGACCCGGGTCTACTACCGGGAGGTGCAGATCCCCGTCACCCTGACCGAGGCGGGCCAGCAGGCCAGCCTCACCGTCAGCTATCAGGGCTGTACCGACGGCCTCTGCTACCCGCCCACAGACAAGCAGATTGCGGTGCAGCCTGTCGTCGCTAACGATACAGATCCGGCCGCCACCGATGACATGACCCACGCCCCAGCCAGCAGTCAGCAGGATCAACTGGCCGCGGCCCTCGGCAGCCAGGGCTTCTGGCTCAGCATCGCCGCCTTCTTCGCGCTGGGGCTGGGGCTCGCCTTCACCCCCTGCGTCTTCCCCATGTACCCCATTTTGACTGGCATCATAGCTGGCGCGGGTTATAGGCTCTCCACCCGTCGCGCCTTTCTGCTCTCCTTCGTCTATGTGCAGGGAATGGCAGTGACCTATACCCTGCTCGGGCTGGTGGTAGCGTCGGCAGGCTTGAAATTCCAGGCGGCGCTGCAGCACCCCTATGTGCTGATCGGGCTCTCCGTCATGTTCGTGCTGCTGGCGTTCTCCATGTTCGGGCTCTACACCCTGCAACTGCCGAGCAGCCTGCAAACCCGCTTGAGCGGCCTCTCCAACCGCCAGCAGGGAGGCTCTGTACTCGGGGTCGGCATCATGGGGATGATCTCGGGCCTGGTTTGTTCCCCCTGCACCACGGCACCGCTCTCCGGCGCCCTGATTTACGTGGCTCAAAGCGGCGATCTCTGGCTCGGCGGTGCGGCCCTCTATGCCCTGTCGCTCGGAATGGGACTGCCGTTGCTGCTGCTCGGCACCTCAGGGGGCAAGTTGCTGCCCAGAGCGGGCGCCTGGATGGACGTGATCAAGCAGCTGTTTGGTTTTGCCCTGCTGGCGGTGCCAATCCTGCTGCTGTCGCGACTCTGGAGCGACCAGGTCGCCACCCTCGCCTGGCTCGGCTGGGGGCTGCTGCTGTGCGGCTACCTCTATCACCACAACCAGCATCCCGCCCACTCGGTCGGCAAGAGTCTCGGCGGCTTCGTGCTGTTGCTGGCGATGATGAGCCTGGTGGTGGTAGGCAAGGATCTGCTGCTGCCCGTGCCCGGCGTCAAGGCCAGCGCCGAGACCCAGGCGCCCCAATTTATCCGCATCAAGACCCTGGATGATCTCAAGACGCAACTCGCCGCCGCCCGTGGCACACCTGTGCTGCTGGACCTCTACGCCGACTGGTGCGTGGCCTGCAAGGAGTTCGAGCACAAGACCTTCAGCGATCCCGCCGTGCGTGAGCGCTTCGGCCAGATGGTGCTGTTGCAGGCGGACGTCACCGCCAACGACGATGCCGATGTGGAGCTGCTCAACGGCCTGAACGTGCTAGGGCTGCCGACCTTGATCTTCTTCGACAGTGCCGGCCAGGAAGTGAGTGGCCAGCGGGTGACCGGCTTTATGGGGCCCACCGAGTTTTTGGGTCAACTCGACAAGTTGCGCTGAAGGCCATTGGCCCGGAGTTAACTGCTCCGGGCCATACCCGCGGCTAGCCACTGATTTTTCTGACAATCCCTTGTATATGATCGGCAGCGTGGCAGAATTTGCCCTTTCCCGTCTCGTTCGTCCGGAGTTTTGATGAAAAAGTGGTTCATCCCCCTGCTGGCCCTCTGGCTATATGGTTGTTACGCAGGACCCGGTGAAGAGGCAATCCAGCATCAGGTCACCGCCAAACTCCAGTCTGACACAGACGACAATCTGTTCGAGATCAGTGACTTCGCCATTCTCGGCAAAGAAGAGCGGATGGAGGGCGTCTATCTGATCAAGGTGAGCTACCAGCTCCATTTCAAGCTGGGGCTGGATCAGTTGCAGGTACTGCACGACGAGGACCTGGTCTATGACAGGGTCGGTCCCTTCCAGCAAGAGATGGGACTGATGGAGCTGGAGCGCAAATATGGCGAATTCGAGGCCGGTCAGGTGCTGCAGCAAGAGACCGACGTCTGGATGATGAAAACCGAACAGGGCTGGCGTCTGGCCGAACCCGCTCAATAACGCCTCCCCACGAGCCCCTTGTGAAACCCGCACCCTTCGGGGTGCTTGCGCTTGCCCTTTACAACAGATCCTTCATCCGGTGCCACAGCATGCCGAGCGCCAGCAGGGGGGAGCGCAACGCCGGGCCACCGGGGAAGGTCATGTGGGGCACGCTACTGAACAGATCGAAGCCCCGGCTCTCGCCGCGGATCGCCTCTGCCACCAGCTTGGCCGCCATGTGTGTGGCGTTGAGGCCATGACCGGAATAGGCCTGGGCATAGAAGACGTTGGGATGATCCTGCAAGCGGCCGATCTGCGGCAAGCGATTGGCCCCTATCCCTATCATGCCGCCCCACTGAAACTCGATGGCCGTCCCCGCCAACTCGGGAAAGACTCTCAGCAGCTTGGGCAACATGAAGGCCTTGATGTCTCGCGGATCCCTTCCCGAGTAGTTGCAGGCACCACCAAACAACAGGCGACCATCGGCGGAGAGGCGATAGTAGTCGAGCGCCACGTTCTGATCGCACACCGCCATATTCTGCGGTAACAAGCGCTGGCGCAGCCGCTTTTCCAGCACCTCAGTGGCGAGAATGTAAGAGCCCGCCGGTAGCACCCTGCCCCCCAATTCGGGATTGAGATCATTGAGGTAGGCGTTGCAACCTATCACCAGATAATCGGCACTCACCCGGCCACGGGCCGTGGTGATCTGCACCCGCTTGCCATAGTCGATATGGGCCACTCGGGAGTGCTCGAACAGATCGACACCCAGGCTGGCCGCGGCGCGCGCCTCACCCAGCGCCAGATTGAGGGGATGCAGGTGACCCGAGCCCATGTCGATCATGCCGCCGATATAGCGATCCGACCCCACCACTGAGTGGATCTCCTCCCGTGGCACCAGCTTGATCTCGTGCTGATAACCCAGGCTGGCCAGATGTGCCGCCTCTTCCTCAAATCCGGCAAGATGGCGCTGACGGGTAGCGAGGTCGCAGTAACCCCAGGTGAGATCGCAGTCGATGTTGAAGTGCTCGATGCGCTCTCGCACCAGCTGTACCGCCTCCAACCCCATCAGATCCAGCTCCCGTACTCCCTGCTCGCCGATACAGCGGGCGAACTGGCTGGTATCGTGGCCTATGCCACGAATGAGCTGGCCGCCGTTGCGACCGGATGCCCCCCAGCCGACGCGGTTTGCCTCCAGCAGGGCCACCTTGTAGCCCGCCTGTGCCAGGTTGATGGCGGTATTGAGGCCGGTAAAGCCGCCACCAATGATGCAGACATCGACATTCAGCTCACCGCCAAGTTCTGGCCACTGCTGATTGTCGTTGCGGGTGGCCGCATAATAGGAGGCCACATGTTCCTGATATCCGTTGAACTTTCCTGCCTGCATACTCAGCATCCCGCCTTGGTGACCATGTGTTTACTAAAATAAACGACCTGTCATCGATAATACCCAGCCCCCCGCTACCAATCCAGTCCATGAGGATCACAGAAATGCAAAAGGCATCCCGGGGGATACCTTTTGCTTCGGTCACACCGTGGGCTGATGGCCACGGCACTCTATTGACCCACATATACAAAAGGCGCCCCGAAGGGCGCCTTTGCATGCAATCAAGATACGGTAACGAATTACAGTACGTTGATGGCGTTCAGGTCGGAGAAGGCTTTCTCCAGACGGGCGATCATGGAAGTCTGACCGGCACGCAGCCATACGCGCGGATCGTAGAACTTCTTGTTCGGCTTGTCAGCGCCTTCCGGGTTGCCCAGCTGACCTTGCAGGTAAGCTTCGTTGGTCTTGTAGAAGTGCAGCAGACCTTCCCAAGTAGCCCACTGGGTATCGGTGTCGATGTTCATCTTCACTACGCCGTAGGAGATGGACTCGCGGATCTCTTCCAGAGTGGAACCTGAACCACCGTGGAATACGAAGTCCAGAGACTTGGCAGGCAGACCAAACTTCTCGGAAACGAATTTCTGGGAAGCGTCCAGGATGGACGGGGTCAGCTTGACGTTACCCGGCTTGTATACACCGTGTACGTTGCCGAAGGAGGCAGCGATGGTGAAACGCGGGCTGATCTTGGACAGACGCTCGTAGGCGTAAGCCACGTCTTCCGGCTGGGTGTACAGGGCGGATTGATCCATGTGGCTGTTGTCCACACCGTCTTCTTCGCCACCGGTGCAACCCAGTTCCAGCTCCAGAGTCATGTTCATCTTGGCCATGCGGGTCAGGTACTCGCAGCAGATGTCGATGTTCTCTTCCAGAGACTCTTCGGACAGATCCAGCATGTGGGAGGAGAACAGCGGCTTGCCGGTTTCAGCAAAGTGCTTCTCGCCTGCTTCCAGCAGACCGTCGATCCACGGCAGCAGCTTCTTGGCAGCGTGGTCGGTGTGCAGGATGACAGGTACACCGTAGGCTTCGGCAACGGCGTGAACATGCTTGGCACCAGAGATGGCACCGATGATGGCGGCTTGCTGGCCTTCCAGCTTCAGACCCTTGCCGGCGGTGAACACGGCACCACCGTTGGAGAACTGAACGATAACCGGCGCTTTGACCTTGGCAGCAGCTTCCAGTACGGCGTTGACGGAGTCGGTACCAACGCAGTTTACAGCTGGCAGAGCGAAGCCGTTCTCTTTGGCGATGGCGAACACTTTCTGAACGTCATCACCAGTGATCACGCCGGGTTTTACGAAGTCGAAAATTTTCTTAGACATGTTTAATCGTCCTGTTCTCGTATGCCGTTAATAAAAAATGGGGGTTCATCATGAACTGGCACAGCGGCCACATGATAAACGAAACGGGAGGCTTTTGCCCCCCGTCCCGGGTCAATTAGGCTTTGGCGCGCTGTTCCAGCATCGCAACAGCCGGCAGTACCTTGCCTTCTACAAACTCCAGGAAGGCGCCGCCGCCAGTGGAGATGTAGGAGACTTTGTCGGCGATGCCGAACTTGTCGATGGCAGCCAGGGTGTCACCACCGCCAGCGATGGAGAAGGCCGGAGAAGCAGCGATGGCTTCGGCGATCACCTTGGTGCCTGCGGAGAACTGGTCGAACTCGAACACGCCGACCGGGCCGTTCCACAGAATGGTCTTGGCGTTCATGATGATGTCGGCCAGGGCCTTGGCAGAGTCAGGGCCGATGTCGAAGATCATGTCGCCGTCGGTCACGTCAGAGACGGACTTGATGGTGGCCGGAGTAGACTCGGAGAACTCGGTGCCCACGACCACGTCTGTGGTGACCGGAATGTTGGTCTCGGCAGCCAGTTTCTTGGCGGTGTCGAGCAGGTCGTGTTCACACAGGGACTTGCCGACGTTGTGACCGGCAGCCGCGATGAAGGTGTTGGCGATGCCACCACCGACCACCAGCTGGTCGGCGATCTTGGAGAGGGATTCCAGCACGGTCAGCTTGGTAGAGACCTTGGAACCGCCAACGATGGCAACCATGGGGCGCTCGGGCTTGAGCATGGCTTTGCCCAGGGCTTCCAGCTCACCGGCCAGCAGCGGGCCTGCACAGGCGATCGGGGCAAATTGAGCCACACCGTAGGTAGAACCTTCGGCACGGTGAGCAGTGCCGAACGCATCCATTACAAAGACGTCACACAGGGCGGCGTATTTTTTGGCCAGCTCTTCGGTGTTCTTCTTCTCGCCTTTGTTGAAACGGCAGTTTTCCAGCACGACCAACTCACCGGCAGCGACTTCTACGCCATCCAGGTAATCCTTGGCCAGGCGGACCGGGCAGGACAGAGCGTCTTTCAGATAGTTGACAACCGGAGCCAGGGAGAACTCTTCGTTGTATTCACCCTCGGTCGGGCGACCCAGGTGGGAGGTGATCATCAGCTTGGCGCCCTTTTCCAGAGCCAGCTTGATGGTCGGCAGCGTCGCCACGATACGTGCGTCGGAAGTGACCTTGCCGTCTTTTACCGGTACGTTCAGGTCAGCACGGATCAGAACGCGTTTACCCGCCAGATCCAGGTCGGTCATCTTGATAACAGACATATTCAGTCCTCTATATTTTCAGGTAATGTTAAAAACAGTAACCTTGCGCCCGTTCAGGCTCTCAGCCTGCGGCCATCATGGCCCGGGTGGTATCCAGCATACGGTTGGCGAAGCCCCATTCGTTATCGCACCACATCAACATCTTGACGAGGTTGGCATCGCTTACCCGTGTCTGGGTACCATCGATGATGCAGGAGTGTGCATCATGATTGAAGTCTACGGAGACCAATGGCTCCTCCGTGTAATCCAGAATACCGCTTAATGTACCTCTGGATGCCCGTTGCAGGGCTTGATTTACGTCAGTAACCGTCACTTTTTTACGAACAGTAATACTGAGATCCATTGCCGTTACGTTGATGGTCGGCACCCGTACCGCGATCGCCTCGAACTTGCCGGCGAAGTGGGGGAGGATTCGCTCCAACCCCTTTGCCAGCTTGGTATCCACCGGAATGATGGACTGGCTGGCAGCACGGGTTCGACGCAAGTCGCTGTGGTAGGCATCGATGACTTGCTGATCATGCATGGCCGAATGAATTGTCGTAATAGTACCACAATTTATCTCGAATTCTCGATGCAATGTTTCGATGACGGGCACCACGCAATTGGTGGTGCAGGAAGCGTTGGAGACGATCCGCTCCCTTCCCGTCAGCACCTGATGGTTCACTCCGTAGACGATGGTGGCATCCACATCCGCATCCGCCGGATGGGAGAAGAGCACCTTGCCCGCCCCCGCGCCCAGATGACGCTCGGCGTCGGCCCGCGAGCCGAATACGCCGGTGCAATCGAGCACCACGTCCACTCCCAGCGCCCGCCAGGGCAGATTGGCGGGATCCTGCTCGGCAAACAGGGAAATGAGATCCTCCCCCACCAGCATGCTGTGACCCGCCAGTTGTACCGGATAGCGGAAACGACCGTGGCTGGTGTCAAAACGCGTGAGGTGCACCATGGCCTCAGGCGCCGCCAGCTCGTTGATGGCAACTATCTTGATGTTCTTGTCGCGCCCGCTTTCATAAAGAGCACGTAGCACGTTGCGGCCGATCCGCCCGTACCCATTGATGGCAATCTTGATCATGAAAAAAGTGTGTCCTTACCTGCGACAAAGGGACGAACGGATGGATGATTCACGACAGCAGGGCGTCCTGGAATACGCCACGGGCCAGCAGTGCGGCCCCGAACACACCGGCGCTGTCTCCCAAGGCTGGAGCAATAATGGGGATAGCGAAGCGGGGATTAAAGAGGAATGGCAAAATTGTCTGGCGCCCTGCGCTGTAGAGGCTCTGCACATTGCCGACGCCACCACCGATGACGATGACATCCGGATCGAGAATATTGACCACGTTGGCCAGCGCCTGACCGAACAGCAAGTGCAAACGATCGATAGTGAGTTTGGCCACATGATCATAAGCCGTCGCCGCCGCAATCTGAGCCAGCGACAGATGACGCTTGGTCTTGGCCTGATACCAGGCCTCCAGCGCGGGGCCGCTGATGAGGGTCTCGATACAGCCACGCTTGCCACAGTAGCACTCGGGACCATCGGGGGAGAGCACATTGTGGCCCCACTCACCGGCGATGCCGTGATGGCCATTCAAGATACTGCCATTGATGACGATGCCGGAGCCCACGCCGGTGCCCATTATGATGCCGAACACCACCTTCGCATCGGGATGGTGCTGGCGCACCGCACCGAGATGGGTTTCCGCCAGGGCGAAACAGTTGGCGTCGTTGGCGATGAGCACGGGAACGCCGAGCCTGCGTTCCAGATCCTCCTTGAACGGCTTGCCGTTGAGCTCGGTGGTATTGCAGTTCTTCATTACCCCGGTCTGGGGATCACGCGCGCCGGGCGTGCCCATGCCTATGATGGTTGGGCGCTGACCCAGTTTGACCACGCACTCCTCTACCAGTTTCGCGATCTGGCCGATCATGTGGTCATAACCGCCCTGACGTTCAGTGGGGATGCGATGACGCAGCAGCACCTCGTCGCCATCCAGCACCACACACTCACACTTGGTACCACCGAGATCGATACCCCAATCCAACGATTTCTTGCTCATCCTGTCTCCTGCCATGGCCAAGGATACTGCCGTGAGGACGCCACTTGTCCGGCCTCCTCACGGTCGCTCATCTTGCTTTTTCTGCGCCCAACGATGGCACAGTGTAACCCGAGCCAGAGCCATGATGCAGCCCCAAACAAGGGCATCTCCAGTCACCCCAAAGAGGTCAGGCGCCAAAGCGCCAATAGCGCCTTTGCTTCATTTATGTGTTGAACAAGAGGTGGAAACGGTTGAGGTGATATCCCTTGACCGAGAGATAGTAACACGAGCATTGAAGAGGTATGACGGCACCGCCATCGATGTCTTGATGCCGTTCAGATAAAGCAGAATATCGCTCAGTCGCGACAGAACGGCACTGGCCTCAGGGCGCCTTCTTCATTGGATGCGACGGAGGCTGACCCGGCGTCACCCCGGCTGGATCGCCCTGGATGTAAATCTCCCGTCCATCCTGCTGATAGGGCCGGTAATGGTTGCTGCCACAGCGATAACCACCGCCCGGCTGACTCAGCAACTCACAATTGACCGGCAATACTTCCAGCCACTTGATGGCCTGCTGGAAACGCAGCCACTCCTGCCATTCATGCTCCCGCGCCAGCTTGTCTCGCAGCGCGAATGTGTCCTCAATGGACATGCCCTGGTTGACGATCACCTGGCCCGCCGCCGCAGACAAGGCGGCCAACAGCAGCAAGAGTATGGGAATTCGCTTCATGGCAGTTTCCTGTATGACTTATTTCGAGAATTAAATTTAAAGCCTTATCAGACTGTTACCCAGATCACAAAAACTAAACCAATCCAAATCCGGTCGGCTCACCTAGTTGTTTAGTATCACCCCGAGCAGGATGCACCATCATGAAACTGGCACAAGGTCTGTTGTTGAGTCTAGTGGTCGCATCGACGGTCGGGGCAAGTGAGGTCAACCTGAGCTGGCAGTGGCAATCTGCCGACGGGCAACAGAAGCGACTGCAACTGAATACCAACGAACGCATCATGTCGGTCAGCCGCCACGAAATGACCCTGCTCGATGCCGCCCTCAACTATCCGCTGGAGACACTCTACTCCTACATAAGCCCGCGCCTTTACAACAGTATCAACCTCATCAATCAGAACAGTCCCGAGACCGCCACCAAGTTTCGCAATCTGGAGCAGGCCTTCACTCTGCGCGACGACAGCATGGAGTCGACCCTGTTCTGGCAGGCTTACCAGCAATATCAGGACGACGCCTTCTACCAGATGCGGGTCGTGCCCTGCGTTCATCCATCCAACCGCAAGCTGCCCTGCGTGCGCCCCAATTACTCCCAGTTGTTCTACCAGTTCAAGGGGGATCTCAAACCCCTGGCAAAACAGTTTTCCGCCAAGGATCTGGCCACCAGCGTCGGCCTGTTGCAGGAATGGCTGAGCGGGATACCCACACCACCGGAACAGATGGATCACTTCGCCCCGCCCCTGCAGGCATTGCAGAACAACAAGGCAGACAGCGATGAGAAGGCACTGCTGATGGCAAGCCTGCTGGCAGAGCTGGCACCGCAATACATGCTCAGCATCATCTACCCGAATATCAGCATCGGCAGCGTCTCGCCAGCCTGGCTGGCCATCACGGCCGACAGTGGATTGAAAGGGGATACGGTAGTGATCGGCAATCAGCGCCACGTCTTGCTGACAGGCTCGCCCCTGCTGGCCGAACAGATGACCATGGCCAAGATCCCGCTGGTCAGCGAACCCTTGTACTAGGCTCTACACTCATCAAACCAGTTGATAACCAATTGATTTTTATCGACTGCGTGCCATCCTTGCCGCCTTTGTCAGTCAAGCTCAGCGCTGACGGGCGGCACCTGCGATGCTCTTGCGAGTTTATTTAACACTTTTTAAACAGATCCGATCAGTTTAGGATGAGTTCTGCCCCATTCCCTCAAGTGAAAAATCGTTATAACATAACAAAAGGAGTGTCATCAGGATGAAACATCTCGTACTTACTCTGGCGCTGCTGCCGACCCTGGCCATGGCTCACAACATCAAAGAGTCTGCCCAGGTGCCGCTGGTCAATATCAGCGACAAAGGTGAACTGGTGCTGAAAGAGAAAGAGGTCAGCTACCAACCCTGGCAAAGCAAGATACTGACTGGCAAAGTTTTTCTGATCCAGCACATAGCGGGTCGCTCCAGTGCCAAGGAACTGAACGCCCCCATGATCGAGGCGATCAAAGCGGCCAAGCTACCTCACGACAAGTACCAGACGGTCACCATCATCAACAGCAATGACGCCATCTGGGGTACTTCCGGCTTTGTGAAGAGCAGTGCCGAAGACAGCAAGAAAGAGTTCCCCTGGTCCGCCATGGTACTGGATGCCAAAGGCATGGCTCGCAACGCCTGGGATCTCGCGCCGGAAAGTTCGGCCATCATACTGCTGGATAAAGAGGGCAAGGTGCTGTTCGCCAAAGACGGCCAGCTCGATGCCACCAATATTGCTACCGTGATGGGGCTCATCCAGTCCCATCTCTGAATCAGAGAGAAGGGGCGCTGACGGCGCCCTTTCATAAGGGTCTATGGGTCGTTCCAAGCTGAAAATCGGGTTGTTGCTGCTGGGCTGGTTGTGGATACAACCGGCGCTGGCACAACACCCGCTGGAAGCAGACCTGCCGGACCACAATCACAGCTGCCTTCTCTGCGCCCTCCATCTGGATGGCAAGCTTGCTCTGACGCCGACACTGTCAGTCCCACAGCCACTCTTTGTCGCAGGTCATCTCGCCCCCATCGCTTTCCCTACCCCGCAGTACAGAACCACAGGTCATTGCCGCATCCGCGCGCCCCCACCCCTCATCACTTTTCCCTCTGAACATTCCTCTTATTAATTGTTTCGCAAGGATTAACGATGAAAGCAGTCACCTTATTACTGGCAGCCGCCGCCTTTGGCGTGCAAGCAAACCACGACGAGCATGAAAGCCACGGCCACGGTGCCCACGAGCACGGTCACGCTCACCTCAATCTGGTGCTCGATGGCAACCAGCTGATGATAGAGTTGCAGGCACCCGGCGCCGATCTGGTCGGGTTCGAGCACGCCGCCAAGAGTGATGCAGACAAGGCGCAATACGCCAAGGCCATGGCTCAGCTCAAGCAGCCGGATGCTCTGTTCCGTTTAGACCCGGCGGCGGGCTGCACCTTGACTCACCAGGAGCTGCGGGCGGCCAAAGAAGATCACGACCATGACCATGACCATGACCATGAAAAGGCTGGCAGCGATCACGATGAACACCACCATGATGAGGCGGGTCACGCCGATCTGGGGGCCATGTACACCTACACCTGCCAGACACCTGCCAAGCTGACCGGCCTGGAAGCCACCCTGTTCAGCGTCTACCCGAGCCTGGAAAAGCTGAGCGTGCAGGGCATCTTGCCCAGCGGCCAGACTGCGGCCGAGCTGACCCCATCCGCCAACAAGCTGAGCTGGTAATTCCATGAAAAAAGCCGTGGTTGAGATCCGCGATCTGGCCTTTTCCTGGCCGGGTCACGAGCCTGTACTCGATCTGCCCGCCCTCACCATATCCCAAGGTGAGCGGGTGTTTATCAAGGGTCCGTCGGGCTCGGGCAAGTCGACCCTGCTCGGCTTGCTGGCCGGGATCCAGACCGCCAACCACGGCACCCTGGAGGTGCTGGGCCAACCATTGGCCCAGCTATCCGGCCGTGCCCGTGACCACTTCCGGGCGGCCAATTTGGGTTATATCTTCCA
>Ga0115550_1000409_pt1 | contig 36510 bp, 30 predicted proteins | sample COGITO_mtgs_1005_FD_87177 | JGI IMG/M metagenome (GOLD analysis project Ga0115550, IMG submission 87177) | Pelagic marine microbial communities from North Sea - COGITO_mtgs_100511 | ecosystem: Environmental > Aquatic > Marine > Epipelagic | place: Germany:Helgoland, sampling site Kabeltonne...
GATGAACATCACCGAGCTGCCCGGGGTATTTGCCCTGATCATCAAGTCTGCCTTCGGCATCGAGCAGGCAGGTTCAGGCGCCATGGGTTATGCCATCTCCCAGGCGATGATCAACGGCATCAAGCGTGGTCTTTTCTCCAACGAAGCGGGTATGGGCTCTGCTCCCAACGCCGCCGCGACCGCGACGCCCTATCCGCCACACCCGGCTTCCCAAGGCTATGTGCAGATGCTGGGGGTCTTCCTCGACACCATCGTCATCTGTACCTGTACTGCGGCCATCATACTGATGTCCGGCCAGTTTGAACCCGGTTCAGGCATCACGGGTGTTGAGCTGACCCAGCGTGCACTCTCTTCACAGATAGGTGGCGGTGGCAACATCTTCATCGCGGCAGCCATCTTCTTCTTCGCCTTCACCTCCATAGTGGCGAACTACTCCTACGCCGAGACCAATCTGGTGTTCCTGGAGCACAACCACAAGGGCGGTCTGATGCTGTTCCGGATGTTCGTGCTGGGCATGGTGATGTTCGGTTCAGTGGGTGAACTGCCGACCGTGTGGGCCATGGCGGATGTCTCCATGGGGCTGATGGCCATCGTCAACCTGGTGGCCATACTGCTGCTCTCCAGCGTGGCCATCAAGCTGGCCAAGGACTACAACGATCAGCTCAAGCTGGGCAAGGTGCCCACCTTCGATGCCAACAAGTACCCCGAGATCCGCAGCCAGCTGGAAGAGGGGATCTGGGATAACCCGACCCAGCACGGCAAGCAGCTTTAAACCCTGCGCAGGTCAACATGGGATGATAAAGAAGGGGAGCCATTGGCTCCCCTTCTGTTTTTGGTGGATCCTTGTCTGCGTATCATGGTGGCTTGCTTGTCACTACCGGCGCTTGTCCCATAGCTGGCAGGTTTGGCGCAGCCGTCGTTGCAGTTGTCGCAGGGCTTGTTGCCGCCGTTGTTCGGAGAGAGGGGCATAGCGCCAGCGCCGATAGAGCCAGGCGCAGCGCTGCAGTGGCCGCGCCAGCTCGGGGTCAAGGGGGATGAGCCGCTCGCACCAGCTGGCCAGACTCTCCCCTGCATGGGGTTGCCACCCCTGGCGGGCAGCCCGTCTGAGCAGAGGTTGCCATACCCTCAGGTGCGGCAGAGCCAGTCCCGGCCATAGCAGCAGTGTGCCGATCAGAGTGGCGACCCCCAGCAAGCAGGTCAGGATCAACCAGGGGGTATGACTGGCAAGGGCCGGCCAGCGCAGTCCCACCTGTTGCCACAGCCGGGCCGCATCGTAGTTGAGCACCCGCCGCGTCCATTGATAGTCGAGGTTGGCTCCCCACCAGCGCAGCTGGTTGAGCAGGGCCCACTGGCGATAGCGCTGCAGGGAGAGGGGATCGGCGGCGGTGAACTCTTCGCTCAAGGCTGCCGTCATGCCGCCCTCGACCCGCTGCGGTGCCACCGCCGCCGTGGGGTCCAGTCGCTGCCAGTTGCCACTGTCATCCTGGTACTCCACCCAGGCATGGGCATCGAACTGATGCACCTCCAGATACTGGCCCTGTGGATTCCACTCCCCGCCGAGATAACCGGTCACCAGCCGCGCCGGGATCCCGGCTGCCCGCAGCACGAAGGCACTTGCCATGGCGTAGTGACCACAAAAACCACGCCGGCTGTTGAACAGGAAGTCATCCACCCCGTCAGGCCCCAGCAGGGGGGGCTGCAGTGTGTAGTAGAAGGGCTCGCGCCGAAAGCCGTCGAGCAGGGCGGCGACGAGCTCGGCTCGCACTGGATGGCGGGCCTTCAGCGCCTGGGCATGGGCGCGGGCCCTTGGGTTGCCGACGACGGGCAGTTGCAGGTTGCGCCGCAGGGTGGCAGTGTCGGCAGGCAGCGCCGTCGGCGCTGTGGTGACCCGGTAGCTGATCCTTTGATCCCCCCGATCGCGGCGATACAGGGTAGACAGCGGGCTGACCAGCACAGGGCCGAGCAAGACGCTGGGCAGGGATAGCGCCAGCGTCCAGCGGTGGCGCTGGGGTTCGGCGATCACCTCGTAGCTGGCGGGGGGCAGGGGACCTGCGCCGGTTTGTAGCTGTATGTTCTGCATGGGTTGGGATTGCTGCCACTGCCGGGTCTCGGCACTCAGCAGCCAGCGGCGGCCATCGAAATGTTCCTGGCGCATCACCGGAAAATAACGCTCGCTGGCGGGGGGCGGGCCATCGGCAAAGGTGACGCGAAAGGCCAACTCGGAAGAGTTGACCAGCTCGTTGATGTCGCCGGGGGCCACCTCTTCAGAGAGCCCCGACAGGGCGCGGCTGGTGGTCGGCATCTGCCAGAGCGGGGGCAATCTTGGCAGCACCAGAAACAGGGTCAGCAGCAGGGGAAGAGCCAGCAGCAGGGAGGCGCCGGCGCTGCGCCACGGCTGTCTCTGCTCCGGTGCCACGGCCGTCACCAGTGTACTCACCGTCAGCCAGAGTGTGGCTACCATGGCCAGCGCCCAGCCCATGCTCTGACGTTGCACCAGCGCCAGCGCGATGAGAAAGAAGGCGAGCAGCAGCACCTGTTCTACATCCCGCTCCCGCCGCACCTCTATCATCTTCAGGCTGTAGCCGAGCCAGAGCAGGTTGATGAGGGCTGGCAGCGTGCCCAGCGCCCGCCATTGCCAGGCCAACAGCAGAACCCCCGTGATGGCCAGCAGCGCCAGTGCACGAGCGGGGGGCGATCGCCACTCCTGCCACAGCATCATGGCCCGCACGCCCAGGGTGATGGCGCCGACTGCGACGACCCAGAGCTGCAGCTGGGGCCAGAGTGCCAGCACCAGCACACCTTGCTGCAAGGCGATGAGGGGCAGCAGACGGCGATTATCGAGCAGCATCGGGAGAGCTCTCGTTTACAGATCCGGCTCTGTCATCGAAGCGGGCCAATGCCAGCTGACAGTGCCGAAGAAAGGCGGGGCCGCTCTCCGGGCCCAGGGTCTGGCCTGTCAGGGTCAGGGTGAAAGGAATGCCCCGCTTGCCATAATCGGCGCACCACCAGGCCAGGGCTGACAGTCGTTGCTCAAGATCCGTGCCTGTGACGTCTTGCAGGCTGAGGTGAGTGTCATCTTGTTCGGGTTCCTGGAACTGCTTGACCAGCAGGCCGCGCCCCTGAGCGAACTGCTTCCAGGCAATCTGGCCGAAGGGTTCCCCGACCTGGTGTGCCCGCAACATGTCGAAATCGCCGAGGGGGGCGGGACCAGCTTGACCCTGGGTACCTTTCTGCCCTGACGGCGAACCGCCCCGCAGTGGCCCATAGAGAGGTTTGGGGGCCAGCCAGGCTTCCAGTTGCAGATCCAGCAGCGACCAGCAGCGAAACAGACCGAGTGGGTAGCGGCTCTCTACCCGAAGGCGGCCCAGTGGCAAGCGGCCGCGTTGCATCCCCCGCACCGGCAGGGTCAGGCTCCGGGGTGTCGAGTTTGCCTGCGCCAGCCAGAGCGAGCCTTCATTGAGGGCAAAGTGCAGCGCCTGACACGGGCGCACGCTTCGTACTGTCACCTGGATGGTGACCTGGCTGCCCGCCTCCCCCAGCACGTTCGAACCGCCCAGCAGTTCCAGCCCCAGCAGGTTGCGATGGGTGAGCCACATGGCGGCCATGAAGAGGCTGCCGAGGCAATAAGAGACCAGCAGCACCAGGTTGTTCTGGTAGTTGGTACCGAGCAGGTAGATGGCGATCATCACCAGCAGATAGAGCAGCCCCATGCGGGTGGGCAGGATAAACAGGCTGCGCGGCCCCAGTGTCATCTGGCGGGCGGGGGGGATACGGCGGGTCAGCCAGCGCTGCTGCCACTGCTCCCTGAACCGGCGCCAGCCCAACAGGGGGCGTTTCATCAAGGATTGTCCGGACTGACGCTGGCCAGCAGGCGCTGGCTCAGGGGGCTGGCCTCACCCCGCTGTACCCCGAAGCTGCCTCTGAGCCTGTGCTCGGCCACGTAAGGGAAGACGGCCTGCACATCCTCCACAGTGACGAAACGGCGCCCCGCCACCAATGACCAGGCCCGGCTCACCGCCAGCAGGGTCTGGGCCGCTCTGGGGGAGAGAGGTTGGGGCAGCTCTGCATCGAAACGGCTCTGGTGTACCAGCGCCAGCAGGTAGTCGAGGGTGGCATCGGAGACATGAATGGTATCCACCTCGGCCTGCAGGGTGGCCAGCCCGGCAGCATCCAGTTGCCGGGTCAGGGGGCTGGTCTGGTTACCGCTTCGCAGCAGCTGGCGTTCGGCCTCCCGTGGTGGAAAGCCGAGCGACAGGCGCACGGCGAAGCGATCGAGCTGGGACTCGGGCAAGGGATAGGTGCCCGCCTGATCCGCCGGATTCTGGGTGGCGATGACGAAGAAGGGGGAGGGGAGCGGGTGGGTGTGGCCCTCTATGCTCACCTTGCCCTCGGCCATGGCCTCCAGCAGGGCACTTTGCACCTTGGGGCTGGCACGGTTGATCTCGTCCGCCAGCAGCACTTGGGTAAAGACGGGGCCGGGGTGAAAACGAAACTGCTGCTGGTGGGTGTCAAAGATCTGCAGCCCCAGCAGGTCGGCGGGCAGCAGATCAGCGGTGAACTGTACCCGTCGGCAGGCGAGCCCCAGCACCTGTGCCAGCCCGTGGGCCAGGGTGGTTTTGCCCATGCCGGGCAGATCCTCTATCAGCAGGTGACCACGGGCCAGCAGGGTCACCAGGGCTATCTTGAGTTGCAAGGGCTTACCCAAAATCACCTGCTCCAGTGCCGCCAGCAGCCCTGCTATCTGTTCTTGTGCTTTCACTCGTGCTTCCCCCTGTGTCTCATTGCCCCTACAGCTTATACGTCAGCGATGGAGGAGGGGGCAACGAAAGGGCAAGCCATTGAGCCGGGTCATTTTTGGGGCGACTTCACACAGACTTCACTCTGGTTCACTGTGGGCACATGGAGCTCATCTATGCTGACGCACGGATTGACTGTGCCAGCCATGGGGTTGGCGTTACCTACATTCATCATGAGACTCATCAAATGGAAAAAGCTACAACCCGGTCGCTGTTGGTACTGAGTACCCTGCTGCTCTCCCCCTTATCCCATGCAAAAGAAGCCGAGGCCCTGACGGCCGTGGTGGATGGCGCCATCCAGCCTTTGCTCAAGGAGCACAGGGTTCCGGGCATGGCGGTCGCCGTGCTCAAAGAAGGCAAGGCGCACTACTTCAACTACGGGGTAGCGGATCGGGAGAGCGGAGCTCGCGTCAGCGAGCAGACCCTGTTCGAGATTGGTTCAGTCAGCAAGACACTGACCGCGACCCTTGGCGCCTATGCCGCGGTCAAGGGTGGTTTTCAGCTGGAGGACAAGGCGAGCCAGCATGCGCCCTGGCTGAAAGGCTCCGCCTTCGACGGCATCACCATGGCCGAACTCGCCACCTACAGTGCGGGCGGTCTGCCGTTGCAATTCCCCGACGAGGTGGATTCCACCGACAAGATGCGTGCCTACTATCGCCAGTGGACGCCAGCCTACCCGGCGGGTACCCATCGCCAGTACTCCAACCCCAGCATAGGTCTGTTTGGTCACCTGGCCGCGAATAGTCTGGGCCAGCCGTTTGAGCAACTGATGAGCCAGACCCTGCTGCCCAAGCTGGGCTTGCATCACACCTATATCCAGGTGCCGGAGTCTGCCATGGCGAATTATGCCTACGGCTATTCGAAGGAAGACAAGCCCGTCAGGGTCAATCCGGGCGTGCTGGCGGCCGAGGCCTATGGCATCAAGACTGGCTCTGCGGATCTGCTGAAGTTTGTCGAGGCGAACATGGGGTATCAGGGAGATGCCGTGGTAAAAAGCGCGATCGCGCTGACCCACACAGGTTTCTACTCTGTGGGGGAAATGACCCAGGGACTGGGCTGGGAGAGTTACGCCTATCCGGTGACCGAGCAGACATTGCTGGCGGGCAACTCATCGGCGGTGATTTACAATGCCAACCCGGTCAAATCAGTTGCCACGTCCCAAGAGATGGGGGGGGCGCGACTCTACAACAAGACGGGCTCGACCGGCGGCTTTGGTGCCTATGTGGCGTTCGTGCCGGCCAAGGGAATAGGCATCGTCATGCTGGCCAACCGCAACTATCCCAACGAGGCCAGGATCAAGGCGGCTCACGCCATCCTGAGCCAGCTGGCCGAGTGACAGTGCGGTTGTTCTGATTGAGATGAGTACGCCGGGATTGCCCGGCGTACTTTTTGGTGCTGCCTGGCACGGCCATCGTTCACGTTAAGGCCCAAATAGCTCGGCACTTAAAATAAAATGTCCAAATTGGAATGTACCGATCGCCATCTCTTCACTAGGTGCAGGAGGGGGTCGCCCATATAGTTCCCCCATTGCGACCCTGTTCGTTGTCATGTTCGTTACTACGTTCGTTACCACCTTGGCCCCGCCCACTCTGGCCGCCTGTTTCAGCCGTCAGGCGGGTGCTTGCGGGCCACTCTGTTATGGAGCATCCATGGGTATTTTCCTGTTGTGCAGTTTTCTGATGATCATCCTCTATCCGGTCGGGATCGATCTCTATCTGGTGGCGGTGCCCCAGATTGCCGACACCCTGCAGGCGAGCGAGGCGCAGATCCACACCGCCTTCTCCATCTATCTGTTCGGTATGGCGGCCACCGTGCTGCTGGGGGGAATGATTGCGGATCGCTACGGACGGCGCTGGGTGGTGATCGGGGGCGCCCTCATCTTTGTCATCGCCTCGCTGGTGGCGGCCAATGCGACGGGGATCAGCCAGTTTTATCTCGGCCGTTTCTGGCAGGGGGTCGGGGCGGGGGCGCTCTATATCATGACCTTTACCGTGCTGCGGGATGTATTGAGTCAGGAGCGGCTGGCGATGGCGCTCTCGATGATCAATGGCGTCATCTGCGTGATCCCTGTGCTGGCGCCGGTGCTCGGTTATCTCATCTTGTCCCACTTTGACTGGCGCGGGATCTTCGTGGCGATGGCGCTGGTGGCGGCCATTAGCGGTCTGGTGAACTTGTTGCTGCTCAAGGAGACCCGTCCTGCCCGGCAACCGGGGAGTGACACGGCGTTGCCCTTCGCCCTGCTGCGCTCCCCGCGCTTTATGCTGCTCTCCCTGCTGACCAGTGCCAGTGTTACCGCCATTCTGGTCTACGTCAGCGTCTCGCCATTGATCCTGATGAAGGAGTTCGGCTTTACCACTGAACAGTACTCCATCGTGATGATGGTGATGGCCGGGGTGAGCATGTCCACCTCCTTCCTGACGCCACTGCTGCTGCGCTGGCTCGGCAAGCACAAGGTGCTGGCGCTCTCCCATCTGGCCTATCTGCTGGCGGCGTGCTTGATTCTCGGCAGCTGGCAGTCGGGAGGGGATATCCACTTGCTGCTGCCGGGGTTTGCACTGGTCTGTGTCGGGTTCTCCTGCGGCTTCGGGGTGGCGATGGGGGAGGCACTCGATGGTTGCCAGCACAATGTGGCGTTCGCCAGCGCCGTGCTCTGCATCATGCAGATCAGCCTCTCCGGCCTCTATATCTGGCTGCTGGGCCAACTTGGCTTTGCCCCGACCGAGATGCTGATCTATGCCCTGCTGCTGGCACTGCTCAGTTACCTGGCCGTCAAAGGGCTGCTACCATTGCTCGCGGTACGTGAAGCGCGGTCGCAGGGATAACGAAAGATGAGAGGGGATATGCGCAATCTGGGTGAACTCGATTTGAACCTGCTGGTGGTCTTCAAGTATCTGATGCAGGCGCGCAGTGTGGCAGGGGCGGCCAAAAAGCTCTGTGTCACCCCGTCTGCGGTGAGCAAATCCCTCGCCAAGTTGCGGGAGTGGTTTGACGATCCCCTGTTTGTGCGGGTGCGGCAGGGGTTGCAGCCCACCAACCTATCCCTGACCCTGGAGGAGGAGCTGAAGGTCTGGTTCCAGCTCACTGACACCATCACTTCGCTCAACAGCGAGGCGATCCCCGACGGGGCCCGCTTTAGTCTGGTAATGGAGTCGCCTTTCTACATCAGCTTCCTGAGCGATTTGCCCATGACCATCTACCAGAAGTACCCCAACTCTGTGGTCAGGATGCTGGGGTGGGATCACCATTCCCTCAATGACATTGTCAACGGGGATGCGGATCTGGGATTTTGTGCCAGGGAAACCTATGCCCGCTCCCGGGCCAAGGTCAACCGGTTGCCCTACTACATTGACCATGAGGTGCTGTTCACCGATCGCCCCGTGGTCTTTCTGCGCAAGGATCACCCCCTGCTCGAGCAGAAGTGGTCGCTGGAGAACTTTCTGGCGTCTCCTCAGGTCAGCATGGTGTGGGAGGCGAATGACAGCTGGGCTCTCGACAGTCTGCTGGAGGAGGAGGGGCTGAAACGAAATGTGCCCATCATGGTCTCCAGCTTCGAGCAGGCGTTGCATATTTCCGCCCAGTCCAGCCACGAGCTGATTGCCATCGCCCCTTCCTACTGCGGCGGTTATGCGGCCAAGCATCACGACAACCTGATTGCCATGCCGCTACCGCTGTCCGAGAAGCTCTACGCCCAGTTGGAGATTACCTTCGTTCTGCTCTGGCACAAACGCCACAATCAGGATGTTAAGGTGATGTGGCTGCGCAACGAAATCCGGCGACTCTACAACGACGTATCGCCACGCTAATGTCGCAGTCACGGTTCCCATGGGGCATTCGGAACATCTGAGTCTGACAGAGGATGAGGCGCTGGCGCCTGATCAGTCACAGGCATGATGGGGGAGTATGTGGCAAGGCAAGGGCTGCAGCCCTTGCCTTGTTGTTTCTGGATTAGCCGTACTGCTCTTCCATCCAGGCTTCCAGAATGAGCTGTGCTGAGACACCGTCCACACTGCCTTTATCGAGCGCCTTGTAGCCACCCCGTTCAAACAGGCGGGCGCGGGCATCCGTGGTGGTGAGCCGCTCGTCTTTGAACTCCACCTGCTTGCCGAAGCGGCCGTGCAGGCGATTGCCGAATTTGCGAGCCCGCACAGTGATCTCCTGCTCTGTGCCATCCATGTTCAGCGGCAATCCCACCACCAGCAGGTCTGGCTGCCACTCCTTGAGCAGTTTTTCGATGTCGTCCCAGTTGGGCACACCGTCGTTGGCCTTGATGGCGCGCAGGGGCTGGGCCGTGCCGGTGAGCTCCTGTCCGATGGCGACCCCTATGCTCTTGGTGCCGTAGTCGAAGCCCATGATACTGCGTGATGACATTGAATATTTTCCTCAAAACGCATCGCAAAATGCGTGGCAAACGGCATCAGCTATGGCCGATGTCGCTGGATAGATGAATGGGATTGACCCCTATGCTGGCGGCCGCTTGCTGCCAGCGTTGATGAATGGGGGTCTTGAAGACCAGATCCGGGTTGGGCGGTATCACCAGCCAGGCCCCGTCCACCAGTTCCTGTTCCAGTTGACCCGCACTCCAACCGGCGTAGCCGAGCGCCACCAACCAGTGATCCGGTGCCTGTTCGGTGCCCAGGGTTTCCAATATGTCCTTGGAGGTGGTGACCATGAGTTCGTCCCCCACCTGCAGGGTGGAGTTGAACCCGGGACGGAAGCTGTGCAGCACGAAGCCGCGATCGGCATGCACAGGCCCCCCTTGCAGCACCGGCTGTTTGAGTTCCGGGCTGGGCGGTGGTGCAAGTTTGAGCTGGGTCAGCATGGCATCCAGTGACATGTCCACCGGGATATTGACTACCAACCCCATGGCCCCCTCTTCATTGTGCTCGCACAGGTAGACCAGCGAACGTTCGAAATAGGGATCGGAGAGGCTCGGCATGGCGAGCAGAAAATGATTTTGCAGTGTTTGCATATGGGCCAAATATTGCAAAGGTATTTGAAGCAATTATGGCAGCTCGCCTCGTTGGGCAAAACCGCTTTTTACCAGCAGGGTCTAGGCTATCAGTATATTTCGAGTGGAGAGAAAGCCATGGAAGGTATTTCGATCAGACAGAAGTTGATCCTGGGTTGCGTTGTGCCCCTGTTGGCACTGTTGGCCTTGCTGGTCGGTGCAACCCAGGCGATGTCCCAGTTGATGGCGGGAATGAACGCCATGTATCAGGGAGAGGTGGTACAGCTCAAGGAGCTCAAGCAGATTGCCGATCTCTACGCGGTCAAGGTGATCGATGCGGCCAACAAGGCCAATGTGGGGGGCATAGCACCGTCCAAAGCCAAGGCTGACATGCAGCAGGCGCAGCGGGAGATAGCGCAGATCTGGCAGCAATACCGAAGTCGGGAGATGAGCTCGGCCGAACAGCAGGAGGCCGCCAGTGTGCAGGCCTTGTTTGGTGCCGCCGATCAGCAGATTGCTGCCGTGGTGGCTGTGCTGGATCAGATGCAGGGGGAGGCGCGGGATTTGCTGGCCGCCCGCATCATGCCCCTCTACGGGGTGATAGATCCGGTGAGCGACGGTGTGAGCGCGCTGGTGGAGTTCCAGCTCAAGGAGGCGGAGCAAAATATCGGCGAGCTCAATGATCTCCGGCAGCAGCTGTTCCAGCTCTTTATCCTGATGTTTGTGGTGGGGGGGGCCTGCATTCTGTTCTTCGGTGTGTGGGCCGGGCGTAGCGTCAGTCAACCTTTGGTCGCCATGGGCGGGATCTTGCGCGGCATGCAGACCGATCTCGACTTGAGCAAGCTGGTACCTGTGCTGCGCAAAGATGAGATGGGCGGGCTGGCTCATTCACTCAACGAGGTGATCTGCCATTTTCGTGAGCTCATCACCCAGATCAACGGCATGGCGGAGCAGCTTGCCACAGCGTCGGCCCATCTGGCCCACATCGGCATGCAGAGCCGGGGGCGCTTCGCTGAGCAACAGGCAGAAACGGATCAGACCGCGACTGCCATGAACCAGATGAGTGCAACTGTGGCCGAGGTGGCGAACAGTTCCAACAGCGCTGCCGATGCGGCGCACCATGCCCACGAGAGTGCCCGTCACGGCCACCATATCGTCGAAGATGCCATCTTGCGCATGTCCGGCCTCTCCGCCCAGATCCAGAACACGGCCGCCATGATCACCCAGCTGGCGGATGACAGCCGCAATATCAGCAGCGTGATGGATGCCATTCGTGGCATTGCCGAGCAGACCAACCTGCTGGCGCTCAATGCGGCCATCGAAGCGGCGCGGGCAGGGGATCAGGGGCGCGGCTTTGCGGTTGTGGCCGATGAGGTGCGCACCCTGGCCCAGCGCACGCAGCGCTCTACTGAAGAGATCGGCAAGACCATCGTCAAGTTGCAGCAGGGGGCCAGCGAGGCGGCCTCCAGCATGGAACTGGGGCTGAGTCAGGTTGAGGAGTCCAATCGCACCGTGCTGGCCTGTGGTCAGGCCCTCGGCGAGATAGTGAGTTCGGTCAATGTGATCAACGAGATGAACACCCATATCGCCACGGCGGCTGAGGAGCAGAGCAAGGTAGCCGAGGAGATCACCCGTAACGTGGTCAACATAGCCCACATAGCGACAGAGTCGACCAAGGCCGCGTCCGAGTTGAACCAGAGTTGTCATGAGCTGGAGCAGCTGTCGAGCGATCTCAAGGTGAAGGTAGGACAGTTCCGCTGCTAAAGGGTGCCGGGATAAATGAGGTAACAGGATGAAAAAGAAGAGGCGGCCCGGGGCCGCCTCTTCTTTTATTGCCGTTTGGCTGTGGCGATTCAGGCTTTCGCCAGCCGACGCTCGATGGCATTCATCAGCATGCCGGTGATGGAGACGTCAAAGGCGGCCTCGATCTCGCGGATGCAGGTCGGGCTGGTGACGTTAATCTCGGTCAGCCTATCGCCTATGATGTCGAGGCCGACGAAGATGAGGCCCTTCTCTTTGAGGGTCGGGCCGACGGCGCGGGCGATGGCCCAGTCCGCTTCGCTCAAGGGGCGCGCCTCGCCACGGCCACCGGCCGCCAGGTTGCCCCGAGTCTCCCCCTGCGCCGGAATGCGGGCCAGGCAGTAGGGTACCGGTTCACCGTCCACCACCAGCACCCGCTTGTCGCCATCCTTGATGGCGGGCAGATAGGTCTGCGCCATGCAGTACTGGCTGCCATGTTCAGTGAGGGTTTCGATGATGACACCGACGTTGGCGTCATCTTCCTTCATACGGAAGATGGAGGCGCCGCCCATGCCGTCCAGCGGTTTGAGGATCACGTCTTTGTGTTTGGCGTGGAAGGCGCGCAGCTTATCGGCTCTGCGAGTGACGAGGGTGGTCGGGGTGTGTTCGGCAAACCAGGCGGTGTAGAGCTTCTCGTTGGCGTCGCGCAGGCTCTGGGGCTTGTTGACGATGAGGCAGCCCTCATCCTCGGCCCGCTCCAGCATGTAGGTGGCGTAGATAAATTCGGTGTCGAACGGCGGATCCTTGCGCATCAGGATCACATCCAGGGTGGAGAGGGGCTGATCGATCACCTCGCCCAGGTTGAACCAGTCGGCATAGTCATATTTGACGGTCAGCGGGCGCATGGTGCCAAAGGCGCGACCGGCTTCCATATAGAGATCAGACATCTCCAGATAGAAGAGCTCATAGCCGCGCTTTTGCGCCTCTTCGAGCATGGCAAAGCTGGAATCTTTCTTGATATTGATGGCCGAAATCGGGTCCATCACTATACCGAGTTTAATGGTCATCCGAGTTTCCTTCTTGTGGCTCGATTGCGAGTGAGATTCTTAAAACCTGTTTCAGGCCAGATCGCCAAAGCGGCACTGCAGCGCAGTAATGGCGGTCAGGGCGGCGGTTTCGGTGCGCAGCACCCGCGGCCCCAGCAGCATCTCTTTGAAATCTTCCTGCACGGTACGGGCGATCTCGTCGCTCGACAAGCCCCCTTCCGGGCCGATCAGCAGGCGCACCCCGTGTTCCGGCACCGGCAGTGTGTTGATGCTGTAGGGGGCGCGCGGGTGCAGGTTGAGCTTGAGCTCTTGGGTCTCTTCTGCCAGCCAGGCATCGAGCTCCATCGGCATGCGAACTTCGGGCACCACATTGCGGCCGCACTGCTCGCAGGCGCTGATCACCACCTTCTGCCACTGCTCGCGTTTCTTCTCCAGCCTGTCGGCGGGCAGCTTGACGCCGCAGCGCTCGGAGAAGAGCGGCGTGATGCAGGTGACACCCAGTTCGACGGATTTCTGGATGGTGAAGTCCATCTTGTCACCCCGGCTGATCACCTGGCCCAGATGGATGGCGAAGGGGGATTCCACCGAGCGCTGCTCGCAGCTTTCGATGGTCACTTCAACCGATTTCTTGCCGACCAGGGTGATGGTGGCGGCATATTGATTGCCGTCGCCATTGAACAGCTCGAGCTGCTGGCCCGGCTGCATGCGCAGTACCCGGCCGATGTGGTTGGCACCGTCTTCCGACAGGGCGAGGGTCTGGCCAACTTGCAGGGTGGCCGCTTCATAGATACGTGGAATGCGCATGGCTGATTATCAGTCTCTTGCTTGGAAACCCTTCAATATCCTACTGCGAGGCGCTGAGCAAGGCTCACGCGACAGAGGTTGAAGGGGTTCATGATGAGAGGGGGCGCTCCCCCTCCTTAGTCAAATGGGGTTATTGGCACTGCTTTTCAATGAAGGGATTGGTATTGCCCTGCAGCTTGCCGATGCGGCGGTTGCGCTCGCACTCCCAGCTATCTGCCGGGTACTGCCTGTCCCAGGCTTCGAACAGTTTACGTTGTTGCGCGGCGAGGCGCAGCCCGTGTTGCTGGCTCATATAGAGGTAGGCGCGGGCGATCTGGCCCCGTACCAGCCCTTTGGGTGGTTGCACCCGGCGCTCCTTGAAGTCCACCAGCATCTGGCACTGGCCGTACTGATCCGGAGTGCCGTTCCAGTCGGAGAAACGGTAGTTGGCCCGGTCGCCATTTACCTCGCCGATGGCGGGGAAGAGGTTGTGCATGTCCCCCTCCATCTTGTTGAACTCATCGCTCTTGCTGCAATTTTTACGTCCACCCTGCTGCCAGCACTGCAGTTGATGGCCAAATTCCCAGGCGGGTACCACGTGTTCCCACTCGATACGGGCGGCGCGCTTGGGCTGCTTGCGCGGTTCATAACCGCAGCTGGCCAGATCCGGGCTCATTTTTTTGCCCTGATAGCGAATGTCGCAGCCGCAGTAGAAGGTGGTGACTGTGGGCTGGGTTTGATAGAGCTTGACCAGATCCTGCTTGGCGGTGCGAAAAGTCTGGGCATGCAGGGGCAGGCTGACCAACAGAGTCAGGGCGACAGAGAGCAGGGGACGAAACATGAAGATCCTTGGCAATGAAACGGTTGGACGAAAAGAGAAGGCACCCTAACACAGGGTTGCGACACGGGCTGGCTTACTGTGCAGGCACTGGCACCTGCTGTTCCCGCTCCAGGGGCTGCTTGCAGCGGCGGCAGTGGTAGCGGGCGTTACCGCGCACCACCTTGTTGTGGCGGCGAACCGATAGCTGATGCTGCTGGCAGTGACAGCGATAAGGCACTGTGCGCTGGGCCAGCACCGTCAGATCGAAGCTGTGGGTGGTTCTGGGCTCAAGGCCGAACAGCTCCCGCATCAGCGACTGCCACTGCTGGCCGTGGGGCAATACCCTATGCTTGCCCCGACCCTCACCCCAGAGGGCATAGACCAGCAGATGGGCCACTTCATGGGGCACCACCTCGTCCAGAAACGCCTGCTGGTTGGCCTGATAGAGGGCAGGGTTGAAGCGCAGCTCCCAGGTCTGCAGCCGCGCGGAACCCGCCGCCCGGCCCCGCATATTGCAATAAATGCGCGGACGGGCAAAGGTGCGACCGAGGCGCGCCTCGGCCTGCACGAAACAGGCGTCGACCCGCTGATGCAGCAGTTGTTCGAGATGAGCAGGGGTAGCAGACATGGGATTTCCGTCGGTCAGCAGACAAGCAAAAGGGGAGCCAGGCTCCCCTTTTATCACAACTGAGTGCCTTAGAGGCCAGCGGCGGAGCGCAGCAGCTCGGCCTTGTCGGTCTGCTCCCACGGGAACTCTTCGCGACCGAAGTGACCGTAGGCAGCGGTAGCCTGGTAGATGGGGCGCTTCAGATCCAGCATCTCGATCAGGCCATACGGGCGCAGTTCGAAGTGCTCGCGAACCAGCTTGACCAGCAGATCCTCGGCCACCTTGGCGGTACCGAAGGTTTCGACGCTGATGGAGGTCGGCTCGGCCACGCCGATGGCGTAGGAGATCTGGATCTCGCAGCGATCCGCCAGACCGGCGGCGACAATGTTCTTGGCCACGTAGCGGGCAGCGTAGGCGGCAGAGCGGTCAACCTTGGACGGATCCTTGCCGGAGAAGGCGCCACCACCGTGACGGGCCATGCCGCCGTAGGTGTCGACGATGATCTTGCGACCGGTCAGACCGCAATCACCCATGGGGCCGCCGATAACGAAACGGCCGGTCGGGTTGATGAAGTATTTGGTGTCCTTGGTGATCCACTCGGCCGGCAGCACAGGCTTGATGATCTCTTCGCGCACCGCTTCCACCAGATCCTTGTGGCTGATGGACTCGCTGTGCTGGGTAGAGAGCACAACGGCATCCACACCCAGGATCTTGCCTGCGTCGTCGTAGGCGAAGGTGAGCTGGCTTTTGGCATCCGGACGCAGCCACGGCAGGGTGCCGTTCTTGCGCACTTCGGCCTGACGCTTTACCAGCAGGTGAGAGTAGGTGATGGGGGCAGGCATCAGCACGTCGGTTTCGTTGGTGGCGTAGCCAAACATCAGGCCCTGGTCACCGGCGCCCTGCTCCAGCGGATCGCTGCGGTCAACGCCCTGGTTGATGTCAGGGGACTGCTTGCCGATGGCGTTCAGCACGGCGCAGGAGTCTGCGTCGAAGCCCATGTCGGAGTGGGTGTAGCCGATGTCACGCACTGTATCGCGCACTATCTCTTCGATATCGACCCAGGCAGAGGTGGTTACTTCACCCGCTACCATGACCATACCGGTCTTGACCAGGGTCTCACAGGCGACACGGGCCTTGGTATCTTGCTTGAGGATGGCGTCCAGTACCGCATCGGAGATCTGGTCCGCAATCTTGTCGGGATGGCCTTCGGAGACCGACTCGGAAGTAAACAGCTTTGCCATGATGGGATTCTCAGCTTGTCTGGGGTTATCGCCACAGCAATAACCGGGTGATGATAGGATGATTGTAGAGGTATCTACATCTGGACGTCCATTTTAGTTAGCGCCCTTCTCGATTGCCAGCACTATTTTGGTTTTGCCCCGTGCTGGCCGAACAAGATACGTGCTTTACCCCATTTGGGGTGCAAGCCGATGACAACTCAATCGTTTGCCCTGGCAAGAAAAGCGATTGAGCTCCCAAAGCCACTTTATTCGCCCAGATAATATTTGCACCGCACGCCCCCTGCTGGGACAATAACGCGCCTTAATCTTGGCCATCAAATGAAGCAATCGCAGGAGATACAGATGCCTTCTCGTAAAGAGCTTGCCAATGCCATTCGCGCATTGAGTATGGATGCCGTTCAAAAAGCCAACTCCGGTCACCCGGGCGCCCCCATGGGAATGGCGGATATCGCCGAAGTGTTGTGGCGCAGCCACCTCAAGCATAACCCGAACAACCCCAAGTGGGCCGACCGCGACCGTTTCATTCTGTCTAACGGCCACGGCTCCATGCTGCTGTACTCCCTGCTGCATCTCTCCGGTTATGACCTCTCCATCGACGATCTGAAAAACTTCCGCCAACTGCACTCTCGCACCCCCGGCCACCCCGAGTACGGTTATGCGCCAGGCATCGAAACCACCACTGGCCCGCTGGGTCAGGGCATCACCAATGCCGTGGGCATGGCGATCGCCGAAAAAGCCATGGCCGAGCAGTTCAACCAGCCGGGTCACGACATCGTTGACCACTACACCTACGCCTTCATGGGCGACGGCTGCCTGATGGAAGGCATCTCCCACGAGGCTTGCTCTCTGGCAGGTACCCTGCAACTGGGCAAACTGATCGCATTCTGGGATGACAACGGTATCTCCATCGACGGTCACGTTGAAGGCTGGTTCACCGACGACACCCCCAAGCGTTTCGAAGCCTACGGCTGGCACGTGATTGCTGCCGTTGACGGTCACAGCCCGGAAGCCATCAATGCCGCCATCGAAGCCGCCAAGGCCGAGACCGGCAAGCCGACCCTGATCTGCTGCCGCACCATCATCGGCTACGGTTCACCGAACAAGTCCGGTTCTCACGATTGCCACGGCTCACCGCTGGGCAACGACGAGATCGCCGCCGCTCGTGCCTTCCTGAAGTGGGACCACGCGCCGTTCGTCATTCCGTCCGACATCGCCGCCGAGTGGAACGGTCAGGAGAAGGGCACCAAGCTGGAAGCCGACTGGGCTGCCAAGTTTGCCGCCTATGAAGCCGCGCACCCGGCGCTGGCTGCCGAATTCAAGCGTCGCACCGCAGGCGAGCTGCCGGCCAACTGGGCCGCTGAATCCGCCAAGATCATCGAGACCCTGCAAGCTAACCCGGCCAAGATTGCGACCCGTAAAGCGTCCCAGAACTCTCTGGAAGCGTTCGGCAAGCTGCTGCCCGAGTTCATGGGTGGTTCCGCTGACCTGGCCCCGTCCAACCTGACCATGTGGTCCGGTTCCAAGTCGCTCACCCCCGAGAGCGCGGCAGGCAACTACATCCACTACGGTGTGCGCGAGTTCGCCATGTCCGCCATCATGAACGGTATCGCCCTGCACGGTGGTTTCATCCCCTACGGCGCCACCTTCCTGATGTTCATGGAGTACGCCCGCAACGCCCTGCGCATGGCCGCCCTGATGAAGCAGCGCGCCATCTTCGTTTACACTCACGACTCCATCGGTCTGGGTGAAGATGGCCCGACTCACCAGCCGGTCGAGCAGATCGCCTCCCTGCGTCTGACCCCGAACATGAGCACCTGGCGCCCATGTGACCAGGTTGAATCCGCCATCGCCTGGAAGCACGCCATCGAGCGTATGGACGGCCCGACTGCGCTGATCTTCTCCCGCCAGAACCTGCCCCAGATGGACCGTACCGCCCAGCAATTGGCCGATACCGCCAAGGGTGGTTATGTGCTGAAAGACTGCGCCGGCACCCCGGAGCTTATCCTGATCGCCACCGGTTCCGAAGTGGAGCTGGCCGTGGCCGCCTATGAGCAGCTGACTGCCAAGGGCCGCGCCGTGCGCGTGGTTTCCCTGCCGGCCACCGACGTATTCGACGCCCAGTCTGCCGAGTACAAGGAGTCCGTCCTGCCGTCTTCCGTCACCAAGCGCGTGGCCATCGAAGCGGGCATCGCCGACTACTGGTACAAGTACGTCGGTTTCGGTGGCAAGATCATCGGTATGACCACCTTCGGTGAGTCTGCACCGGCAGAGCTGCTGTTCAAGGAATTTGGCTTTACCGTGGAAAACGTGGTTGCTACCGCAGAGTCCCTGTAATAGCTAAATATTGGGCTGGTTTGGCCCAATAGCTGGAATAACAACGCGCCCTCCATCGAAAGATGGGGGGCGTTTTTTATAAGAAAATTTTATTCTATGGGAGACATGATCAACCCTGAGTGAATAATTCAGTTTTACAACTTAGTATGTTGGCGACCTCCAATTTATCGGTATGGCTACATTTATTTGGTGCCATACGATTCCGTTCATAATATGCTGTGCATCTGAATGGTGATTAATCCGCATTCGTTGCAGTATCGTTTCCAGTGATATAGGGCAGGCGAGTTATTTGTCGTTCGATCGTGGTAGTGAGTGATTTTTAAGTAAATCAGGTGATTTACAGTATTTTAAAAAGGATGGGGTATTTACAATGGCTTGTTCTGTATTGATTGATAAGTCAGAGGGAAAGTTGAAGATAAATTCTGATTCGTATGATTTGAACAGGATCTCTGATGTACAAGTAAAAGTGCTTACATGGAAGGACAAACTAATAAACATGTTATTGTTCGGGTTAATTACATCCAGTATCCTCTTCTACTTTATACCGACTGAAGCGCAGGGTAAGGGAATGACGTTGTTTCTCCCCGCAGTCGCTTTTCTGGCAGGAATGGTGATGGCTATGGTCACCAGTGCAAAATACGTATTCAGACTCGAATTCAAACACGCCGATGAAACCGGCGTGCAATGGATCACTGCTGCCAAGAGCAAAAATGCGCGGGAGTATGAGATCTTTAAATTGAAAGAAGTGGAGCTTAAACAAATTCTCGGATAACGAAGGAAAATTTTAAGCATAAGGTCGTCAATGTTGACACCCGATAAAAAGACACCGGCTTATGCCGGTGTCTTTTTATCATTTAAAGCAAATCTTACACCTGCGGCGGGGTACTTTCCGCATTGGACATCACCACATCAATCTGCACCAAGGCGCCGGCGGGCAGCTCGCTCACGCCAAATACGGTGCGGGCGGGCAGATAGCTCGGGAAATAGCGGGTATAGACGGCATCCACCTCGGCCAGATGCGCGATGTTCTTCACCTGAATATTGACCTTGACGATATCGTCCATCACATGGTCGATGCTCTCGACGATGGCCTTGATATTGCTGAGGCACTGGGCTGTCTGCTCTTTGACACAACCAGTCAGGATCTTGCCGGTGGTGATATCCAGCGGCAGTTGAGCGGCCAGATGGTTGTAGTGGGAGAAGGCGACAGTCTGGCAATGGAGCGGGCTGCGCGGTGCCTTGTCGGTATTGCGGGCAGCGATCACCAGATTGTGACGGTCTTCTACCAGTTGCGGCGGAGTACCGTCACCGTGGGAGATGACCGCATCCATCTGCACCCGGGCACCCAGCGGCAGGGCAGTTGCGCTGATCACGGAGCGGGCGGGCAGATAGGCGACGGCGCGGGCAATGGCGGAGTCCGGGAAGAAGGTGGTGTAGACCTCGTTGACGGCGTCCAAATCCGCGAGGCTGGTCAGGTAGATGTTCACCTTGACGATGTCGTCAAACGGCACATCGATGCTTTCCAGCACGGTCTTGATGTTGCGCAGACACTGACCTGCCTGCTCCTTGATACCACCGGCGACCAACTGGCCCGAGGCGGCCTCGACCGGCAGCTGTGCACCTATGTTGTTGTAGTGGGAGAAGGCGACGGTATGGGTCGAGAGCGGGTTGTGCGGTGCCTTGTCGCTGTTGCGGGCAAGTTTCACCAGGGCGCAGGGCGCTTGCGGGAAGGTGCCTTCGCCATTGGAGATGATGGCGTCGATCTGCACCTGGGCATCCAGCGGCAGGGCGGCCACGGCGAGTGTGGTGCGGGTCGGCAGATAGCCCGGGAAGAATTCGCGATAGACGGCGTCGACCGCTTCCAGATCCGAAATGTCTTTGAGGAAGATGGTGGCTTTGACCATATCGTCCATCACGTGGCCGATGCTCTCTATGATCGCCTTGAGGTTATTCAGGCACTGTCTGGCCTGTACCTTGACGTCGCCACTCACCATCTTGCCAGTCTTGGGATCGACCGGCAGCTGGGCAGAAATATTGTTGTAATGAGAGAAAGCCACCGTCTGGGTGTAGGGGCCCAGATCCTGGGGGGCATGGGTGGTATTTCTTGCAGCCTTGATGATGGTGCCACTCATAGATATTCCTCTTTTTAGTATTCGTTGTTAACTCAGGTACAGGTTCGTCCCATCCAAATGCGCCAGCGGGTGCATCCCCGGTTATATATTTAATCCACTCAATAGCTGAATGGGATGCGAGAGGAAGGGACAGGGTTGATTATTTCAGACGAGGCGATTCTATGAGTGGCCATCAGGGGATGCAAACCGGTGATTGCATTTCTATGAGATGGCTCAACGCTTGGAAATATAGCTGTTTTGCTATTCAATTCAGGGTGAATACGATTCCTGGGTGGATCAAACAGGTCTGGTGTCGCAGGCGAGCCCGTGTGGGCTGGGTTCTTCCCCCCAGTGGGGAGGGGCTGTGCTGTGAATGAGGCGTTAAAAATATGCGTCATCTTGCGGTTAACCGATTTTATTGTGCATAGATATGTATTTTTAAGCGTTTGGAGTATCTATCCTGTCTGCTAAAAATATGCTAGCCCAAGGTCATGCAAAGACTAATAAAGATGTGGCTGGAATATAATTCAATATATTGCATAGGCGACGTTTTTATTGCATTTGAATAGCCGCTTGTACGCTGATCCTGATGATATTTACCGTGTCAAATAGAGAGATAAATATGCCGCAAGGGGACAGGCATCCTGTTAGCAGATCGTGATGATGGAGCGAAAGGGTGGGACCAGCGGGTGGCTGGCCCGCCTGGGTGTCGCAGGTCGGGCAGCAGTGTCACTTATCCGGTGGGGTAGAGGGTTGTGCGACTGGCGACCGTGTAGATGGGAGGGCTGATTGCCTTCCTTGCAGATCAGGCAGGATAGAGGGCACCAGGACTGCAAGAAGGCTGGCACCTGTGTATGGGAGAGCAGGTTGCCCTCTTTGCAGATCAGGCAGGATAGAGGGCGCCCAGCACGGCCGGGCGACTGGCACCCGTGACGGCGGGCAGGTTGCCCGGCTGACGGTGGATAAAGCGCTGTGCCAGCCAGGCAAAGGCGGCCCCTTCCACCCAGTCGGGGGCTAGCCCCAGATCAAAGGTGCTGGCGATGCGCCAGCCGGGCAGCAGGCTGGCCAGTTCGCTCATCAGGGGGGCGTTATGGGCGCCCCCGCCGCAGACAAACAGCTCGGGCCGGCTTTGCGCCTCGTCCAGCGCAGGCAACTGGCGGGCGATACTGTGGCAGGTGAGCGCCTGCAGGGTGCGCTGCACATCCACGGGGGCGTATGCACTGCCCGCCAGCTCGCCATCGAGCCAATCCAGAGTGAACATCTCCCGTCCTGTACTCTTGGGGGCGGGGGCGGCGAAGTAGGGGTGAGTCAGCAGCTTTTCCAGCAGTGCCGGGATCAGCCGGCCGCTGGCGGCCCATTGTCCACCGGCATCGTAGTTGCCGCCGTCTGGCTGATGACGGCGATACCAGCCATCGAGCAGGGTGTTGGCGGGGCCGGTATCGAAGCCATACACCCCGCCCGCGTTGCCCGGCAGTACCGAGATATTGGCGATGCCGCCGAGGTTCAGCACCACTCGCAGGGCGCCGGGTTTGGCAAACAGCGCCTGATGGAAGGCGGGCACCAGGGGCGCCCCCTGACCGCCGAGGGCCATGTCCATGGTACGAAAGTCGGCGATGACGTCGATGCCGGTCAGCGCCGCCAGCAGGGCCGCGTTGCCGATCTGCAGGGTAAAGCCGAGCTGGGGGCGGTGGCGAATGGTCTGGCCGTGGCTGCCGATGGCGCGAATAGCGGCAGGGGTAAGGCCCGCCTTGGCGAGCAGGGCATGAGTGGCGGCGGCAAATTCCTGCGCCACTTGGTGGTCGGCGACCCCCAGCCTGTCTATCTCGTTGTCGCCGGGCGTACAGAGGGTATGAAGCGCATGCGCCATGTCGGCAGGCCAGGGGTGACAGAGGGCCTCTTCGACCCGCAGTTCATCCTCGTCGATCATCACCAGCACGGCATCGATCCCATCCATGCTGGTGCCGGACATCAGCCCAATGTAGCGCTCAATCATGGTGTCTCCTAAATTGCGGGTAGGAAAAGAGAGTGGGAGAGAGGATAGAGAAGGTCACGGCCTCAATCCCATGCACATTCCGGTCCCCGACATCAGACCGAGATCGCGCTCACTCATGACAGCTCCTTATGTGTCGAGAAACCTGACCAGAGATAAGGGATAACGGCATCGCTGCCATGCTCTCTTCCGGCTCCCTGTATCAACCCGACAGCATGTGCCTTCAAGCCATATGGCTCAGCAGAGGCGCGGCTTAATTGTCGCGATCGGCCCGCTTGTTCTGGGCCAGCTGCAGCTCGGGTTTGTCGAGTCGGTCGAGTTTGGCCAGTTGCGGCGTTGCCAGCAGTTTGAAGTTGGCCAGCTCCCGCCCTGTGAGGGTCTCGGCCTGCGGCAGATTGAGGGTGCGCGGGTTCTTGTGAATGCCGCCCACCACAAATTCATAGTGCAGGTGCGGGCCTGTTACCCGACCTGTGCCCCCCAGGGTGCCAATGGTCTGCCCCTGTTTCACCCGCTGCCCTTTATTGACGGTGCGCTTGGAGAGGTGCAGGTACTTGGTCACATAGTTGCCGGCGTGCTTGATGAAGACATAGTTGCCGTTGAACTGGTTGTAACCGGCCGCCACCACGCTGCCGCCGCCCGCCGCCATGATGGGGGTGCCCACCGGTGCCACATAGTCGATGCCATTGTGGGGACGCACCTTGCCGGTGACCGGGTGCAGGCGGCGCGGATTGAAGTTGGAGCTGATGTATTTGAAGTTGACTGGCGCGCGCAGGAAGCTCTTGCGCATCGCCTTGCCTTCCGGTGTGTAGTAGTTGCCATCCTCGTTCAGCACGGCGCGATAGATGGCGCCCTGATTGATGAACTCGGCGGCCAGAATGTCGCCGGAGGCCACTCGCTCGTCATCCTGGAATTTTTCCTGATAGACAACCCGAAAGCTGTCCCCGGGTTGCAGGTCCTGGGCGAAGTCGATGTCCCAGCCGAAGATGGCAGCGAGATCCATGATCTGATCTTCGGTCATCCCCGCCTCGACGGCAGCCCCCCAGAAGCTGGAGCGTATCTCGCCTCGGGTAACCTGCTCGCGGGTATCGAGTTCCAGCTTGACCGGTTTGGCAACGAAGCTCTCGGCCCTGCGGCTTACTTTCAACGCCTGTTCCAGGCTGTGGGGGTAATAAAGGCTGTGCAGATCGCCATTTTTGGTGAGCTTGAAGGTGAGTTCTTGCCCGGGACGCAACATGCGAAGGGGGTCGCTGCCGTCGAGCTGATCGATCAGGTGCAGATCCGTGGTGCTGAGCCCCAGCCGCTGGAAGATGACGCCCATGTTGTCGCCACGGCGCACTTTCACCTGTTTGGTGACATAGCTCGGCTTGGGCGGAATGGCCGCTTGCCCGGCTTGTGCCAACAGATCGTCGTCGTCCGGTTGTGGCTCGGCGGCTAGCTCGTTGCTGTTGTCATCGACCCGGGTGGCGACTGCCCGTTCGCTTGGCCAGGCCGCCAGCATCATCACCATGATGCTCAAAATCAGCACCATCTTGCGGTGCCAGGTGGGAAGAGAGTTGAAGGCGTTCCAAATGACCATGAGAAGCTGACGAAGTCGGGCAGAATGAGCGGATTTTACAGCCTTTCCAATTAGCTCGCCATTCCAGTAATATGTTTGGCCCTGTGGAATCGTGATTGGAGTGTCAAAAAATGTCCCAGCTCGAGGTGGCGCTAGCCGAGATCAAGCGCGGAGCGGAAGAAATTCTGGTTGAAGAAGAACTGGTTGCCAAGTTGAAGGAAGGGCGCCCGCTGCGCATCAAGCTGGGGATGGACCCGACGGCTCCCGACATTCACCTGGGTCATACCGTGATCCTCAACAAGCTGAAGACCTTCCAGGATCTGGGCCACGAGATCATTCTGCTGATCGGCGATTTCACCGCCATGGTGGGTGATCCCTCCGGCAAGAACAGCACTCGTCCGCCGCTCTCCGAAGAGGCCATCAAGCACAATGCCCTCACCTATGCGGAGCAGGCGTTCAAGATCCTCGATCCCGCCAAGACTCGCATCGAGTACAACTCCAGCTGGCTGGGCGAGCTGGGCGCGACCGGCATGATCAAGCTGGCGGCCAAGCAGACCGTGGCCCGCATGATGGAGCGCGACGACTTCAAAAAGCGCTACACCGGCGGCCAGTCCATCGCGATTCACGAATTTCTCTATCCGCTGCTGCAAGGCTATGACTCGGTTGCGCTCAAAGCGGACGTCGAGCTTGGCGGTACCGATCAGAAGTTCAACCTGCTGATGGGCCGCGAGCTGCAAAAAGATGCCGGCATGGCCGCCCAGTGCGTGCTCATGATGCCGCTGCTGGTCGGTCTGGACGGCGTCAAGAAGATGTCCAAGTCCGCCGCCAACTACATCGGCGTGCACGATGCCCCGGGCGAGATGTTCGGCAAGATCATGTCCATCACAGATGACCTGATGTGGAACTACTACGAGCTGCTCTCCTCTCGTCCCTTGGCCGAAATTGAAGCGTTCAAAGCCGGTATCGCCGCGAACACCCTGAATCCCCGTGACGTGAAGATCTGGCTGGCGAAAGAGATCATCGCTCGCTATCACGACGAAGCGGCAGCGGAAGCGGCCCACGAAGATTTCACCCAGCGTTTCTCCAAGAACGCCATTCCGGACGAGATGCCGGAAGTCGAACTGGCGCTGGAAGGTGACGGTCTGGCCATCGCCAACCTGCTCAAAGACGCCGATCTGGTGGCCACCACCTCCGAAGCACTGCGCATGATCAAGCAGGGCGCGGTCAAGCGTGACGGCGAGAAGCTGGAAGATGGCAAGGCACTGATCGGTACCGGCACCGCCGTCTATCAGGTAGGCAAGCGCAAGTTTGCCCGGGTAACCGTCAAGTAAGCCAGCCTCTCTACGAGACTGGCTTTGTGGTTGTCTCCCGAGCACAGCCTGTGCTCGGGAGACAGCACTTGCAAGCCGTCCCGTCGCGACGGTTTGCAAGATAACTATCCCTTCTTGCTAGCTGTCTACCCCTCTCTCGCCTCTTGCTGTCTGACTTGCTTTGTCCGTTTGCTCTCATGCTATCCGCGGCGTCGGAGAACACCTGCGCTGTTTCACGATAGGAACATGGTGGGTGATGTCTTGTTTACCCGCCTTCAGCCAAGGCTCACTTCTCCCGTCGATTTATGAAGACCATAAAAAATGCCGGTCAAGTGACCGGCATTTTTGGACATGGCGTTGGTCGCGTTACATCAGACGGTAAAGAACTTGAAGTTGACGAAGGCCACAGCGATGAAGGAGGCCACCATGCCACTGATGCAGAGCACGGCCGGGCGCATGGCTGGCCAGCGATGGGTCAGCAGGATAATGGCCAGCAGGGTCGGGTAGAGACCAAACATGTAGCGTGGCATGGCGTTGAGGCCCGTCATCAGCGGTATGGTGCAGCAGATGAACATCAGGGTGGCTTCGGCCCAGCGCTTCTGGCTGAACAGGTAGAGATTCAGGCACCAGCCGAAGATCACCATGATGGAGAGGTAAGCCTTGCGCCCGCCCAGTTCGAAGCCGCTCAGCCACCAGTCGAGCGGGCTGTCCATGTAACGGCCCCAGGCCACCTGGATATGTTTGAAGGCCAGCGCATCACCTGTGAGGTGATAGAGGTAGACCATATAGGAAAACAGGCCGAGCGGAATGAGCCAGAGGGTGAATACCACCTTGAAGGCGCGTTCGGTGAAGCGGAAGAACTCCCGCCAGCCGTAGGCCTGCAGCGCCAGGATCAGCACAGGGAAGACCATCATCACACCCAGATTGCGGGTGCCGGAGATGCAAACGCCGAGTACTGCGACCATCAGCCATTGTTCCCGATAGGCAAACAGGAACATCCCCAGCATCAAGGCCATGAACATCGACTCTGTATAACCGGAGACGAAATAGGCGGAGAAGGGGGAGAAGGCGAGCAGCCAGACGCCGAAGCGGGCTGTCTCGTCACCCAGCTTGAGCTGGCGCAGCACCAGCAGCATCAGCGGCAGGCTGGCGAAGAAGGCGATGTTGGCCACCAGCATCAGGCCGATCAGGCTCTCGACGTTGAGCAGGTTTGACAGCGCACCTGACAACATCGGATAGAGCGGCATGAAGGCCCAGTTGGCCGCATTGCCCTTGCTGAGCCAGCGCGGGTAGAGATCGTAGCCGTTTTCGATGATGCGCTGGAACCAGACGCAGTCGAACTGGCAATAGGCTTGCAGCGGACCTATGTCGGTGGCGCCGTAAAGCTGGACACCGAAATAACCCATGCCATAGAGGGCAACCCGACTCAGCAGGAAGGCGGCGATGATCATCAGCCAGTCACGGCTGCTGATGGCCAGTGACGGGCGATAGGGAGCCTGACTGCTGGGAGTCGAGCTGTCGGGAGTCAACGTTGTAATGTCATTCATCAGGCAAATACCCAGACGCGAGAGAGGATATAGGTGAGCACTGTGACTGTCAGCGTGGCGATCACCACAGGCAGCAGACCAGAAAGACCCGCAAACAGCAGACCGCTCAATATCAGGTTTCTCACCGCCAGCGAGAAGAGGGCAACCAGCAAGAACTTGCCGATGGCACCCTGTTTCTGGAAGGTGATGTAACGATGGCCAAAGAATGAGAACCAGAAGGCAATCATGAAGGCGATGGTGGTGACCCAGTGTTCAGAGATGGCGGGCCAGGTATGAAACAGCGCGATAGAGGTACCAAGGTCGACGAGGGTTGCCCCCCCGCCGACCAGACCGAACCGGAACAGACGCCAGAATTCCTCGCGGGAGATCATTGAGGCGCTTGCTCCTTCTTGTCTTGTTGCTGTTCTGTCTCTTGCTGTGTGTCAGCGTCCTGCTGCTTGTCTGCCTCCAGCTTGGCATACTGGCCATAGACCCCTTCGATGAGATAGATGGGACGCTGTTTCACTTCCACAAACATGCGGCCTATGTACTCACCAATGATGCCAAGAGACAGCAGCTGGATGCCACCAAGGAACAGCACTACTGACATCAGGGAAGCATAACCGGGTACGTCGATCCCGAAGAAAACCACCTGGGTGACGATCTTGAGGATGTAGAGGAAGGCAACGAAGGAAACACCGACCCCCACATAGCTCCACACCCGCAGTGGCCAGCTGGAGAAACTCATCAGGCCATCGAGGGCGAAGTTCCACAGCTTCCAGTAGTTGAACTTGGTTTCACCGGCGTGACGGGCTGGGCGCTCGTAAGGAACGCCCACGGCACGAAAACCGGCCCAGGCAAACAGACCCTTCATGAAGCGGTTGCGCTCTGGCAGTTGCTTGATTGCTTCCACCACACGGCGGTCGATCAGACGGAAGTCACCTGCGTTCTCCGGCAGCTTGGTGCTGGTGGAGAGGGCGTTGAAGAAACGGTAGAAGCCACCGGCGGTGACACGCTTCATCGGGGTATCGGCACTGCGATCCACCCGTATGCCGTAGACGGTGTCATAGTCACCGGTCTGCCACAGCTTGACGAACTCCAGGATCAAAGAGGGGGGATCTTGCAGATCCACGTCCATCGGCACTATGGCATCGCCTTTGGCATGATGCAGACCGGCGGTCATGGCAGCTTCCTTGCCGAAGTTGCGCGCCAGGTTGACCAGGGTCACCCTGGGATCGCGGGTGATGGCTTGCTCGATCACTTCACGGGTGCTGTCACGGCTGCCGTCGTTGACGAACACTATCTCCAGCCGATCCTTGAGAGGCGCCAGTTCGTTATCTATCGCGTTGATGAAGGCATCTATGCTCTCTTCCTCGTTGTAGACGGGAACGATCAGAGAGAGTCGAAAATCGGCATGCGACATGAAAACTTCCTTATTTGGAAAATTATTTTATAAAACAACGTATAGGAGAGTACGTCTTACTGGGCGACGGTCAGGCGTACCGACTGGACATTGAGGGGGGTCGGTGCGGACAGCGCCAGGAAGTTAGGCCGTTTCGGGTCCGACGTCAGAGAGTCGCCCGGCAGATTGAGCCGGATTTCGTTGATGCCAGCCTTGGCCAGGCGAACTGTCGTGGTGAAGTCATGACCCAGTGCCACCTTGAGCAGGGTGCCTGCCTGCGGGCTGTTAACCCTGGCCTGTATGGTCAACTGTTCAGGCTGAGCCTGATGTTTGGGCAGCACGAAATAGAGGCCACCCTGGCCGCTGAGTTCGGTGCCTTCGCTGCTTGGCTTCTTGGCCCAGCCTGCGCTGGAGAGAAAGCGGCTCGGCCTGGTCAGGTTGAGCTCGTTGCCGGGCTGATAGGTCATGCTGGAGTTGTGCTCCCAGAAGCGGGTCTTGCCTTCCAGGTAATAGAGTTTGTAGGCCAGGCTCACGTTGGGGTGGGCAGCCAGATAGAGGGTGTAAAGGTAGAAACCACTCAGTGCCATGATGGCAGTCAGAAAACCGAACTTTTTATACGTCATATCACTCTCTACGCCTCACGATTGGTAGGCTGATTTCGCGCATATGCTAATCCAATTGCAAAAAAAGCATAGTGGATCACAAAAATATATTTGGTCACATATTAACCCCTTTCGAGCCCGTACTCCAAATGCTCCCGGTTTGCACTGTTTATGACTTGAACAAGCCCGGTGCCGCACTGGGTCTGGACTGCTTTCATGGCCTAGTCCCTGTGGGGATAAACCCGCCCCGCGTAGAGTACCGATGGATAAGGATCGCTGTGGCAGGATCTGTCGCCATTTGACCAAGGGCGATTTATGATGGGGCATCGCGTTGTCAAGGATGACTCATGAAGCTGACACTCTTCTGCTGGGCTCTCTGGTTGCTCTCTCCGGCGGCATCGGCAAACAGCTTGTGCCCCTCTCCACTGCGGGTCGGTTTTGACCATTGGCCACCGTATCACTATTACGACAGCGCGACGACGGATGACAAGGTGCTGAAAGGTTTTGCCGTGGAGACACTCAATGCCATGCTCACGCGACTGGGTTGTCAGGTCACCTATGTGGAGCGGCCCTGGAAGCGGATACTGCACGATCTGGAACTGGGCTCGCTCGACATCGCCATGGAGGCATACTCCAACAAGGAGCGTGCTCGCTATGCCTGGTTTTCCGATGGTTATAATCCGGGGCGCAGTGTGCTCTGGGTCCGCAAGTCCTCTTCCTACCCTGAAAGCGATTTGGCGAGCTGGCTGGCCAGTGGTCATATTCTCGGGGTGACCAAGGATTACTACTACGGGGCCGAGACGGCCGACTTGTTGCGCCGTTATGCTGATCAGGTAAGCGTGGTCAATGATCATCAAAATTATGGCAAGCTGGTGCTCGGCCGGATCGACGGTTTTCTCGGGGATATTCTGGCCACGCCCTGGGGTCTGAAAGAAGAGGGACTAAACGATCTGATCGTGCCTCACGCCATGGCCGTATATGAAGCACCCACTTTTTTCATGTTCAGCAAGCAACGGCTTTCACCGGCGTTTGTCAGGGCGTTCAATCGGGAGCTGGCTGAATTTAAAGCAACCAATGAGTATGACGTTATCTGGCGGCGCTACGCGCCCGCCAGCTAGTAAAGTCGCTGGCATTCACGCATCATGAGCGCCTTGACCGCCGGGTCTGGCAGTTGAAGTGAACCGATCTTGAGGTAAGCATGGGGAAGAAGTATTGGCTGGCGTTGGCAAACCTGATCTGGCTGGGCTGCTTGCCAGCAGCACTGGCGCAGGCAAGCGAAGGACAGGTGTTGGTAACCCAGGCTGCGGTGCAGCATGACTGGTATCAGAACAGTACCGCAGAGCAGGCTCGCCTTGAGTTGGAGCACCAGTTGCAGGAGGCCGTACTGGCCCAGTTGCACCCTGACTTCTTCAGTCTCTGGAAGAAGCTGCAGGCCAAACCGGCCGATCAGCGTGGCGCCCTTTATGATGAAGTTTTTGGCAAGCTGGCCCGTTTTCAGCAGGCCTGGCGTGCCATGGACCTGGTCGCCCGCGAGCAGATGCAAACCCTCAAGCTCAATTTGAACCAACCGTTGGCCCACGAGCCTGTAGGTGACAATCTGCTGGATCAGGTCAAGCAGCTCAGACCCCAGGTCGCCGAGTATGAGGCGGTGCGCGAGGAAGTGCGCAAACTGCTCGCCATGCCAATGGCCAAGCAGTGGCCGACCCTGACGATGCCGACCCTGCGGGCGGGTGAGGCATCCCCTGAACTGGGGCAGATCCGTACCATCCTCAACGAGCTGGGGGATGGCGCCCCCCGTCATGACGACGCCACCTATGACGTCGACACCCAGCAGGCCATCAAGCAGTTCCAGCGCCGCCACGGTCTGACCGCCGATGGCATCATTGGTCGCCAGACTCGCACCTGGCTCAACACCGGGCCGCAAGTGCGTGCCAGCCTGCTGCTGCGCAACCTGTGGCGCCGGGATCTGGTTGATCATCTATCCGGTGCCCGTTACGTGCTGGTCAATATTCCTGACTACCGTCTGAGTGTGGTGGAGTCCGGCAACGAGGTGTTTACCAGTCGAGTCATCGTTGGCAAGGAGCAGCGGGCAACCCCCATACTCGCCAGCGAGATCCGCTCCATAGTGCTCAACCCGCCCTGGCATGTGCCGCGCTCCATCCTGAGCAAGGATATTCTGCCCAAGCTGGGTCGGGATCCTGCCTATTTGAATCGCGAGCAGTTCGAAGTGATCGACGGCGAAGGCAACCCTGTGCAGTTTACTGAAGAGGGCTGGTATCAGGCGTTGGCCGCCGGTTTCCCTTATCGCCTGCGGCAAAAGCCCGGTGATCACAATGCCCTGGGGCGCTACAAGTTCTATCTGCCCAACAACGACGCCATTTACCTGCACTCCACTCCGCGCAAGGCGCTGTTCGAGCAAGGGGCTCGGGCCTTCAGCTCCGGTTGTATCCGGGTGGAGCACGCAGACGATCTGGCCGAGTTGCTGCTGGCGGACTCCCGCTACCAGCCGGACAAGGTGGCCAGCATACTGAAAAATACCCAGACCAAGTGGTTGCCGCTGACTACCCCTATCCCGGTATTTACCGTCTACTGGAGCAGCTGGATCGACGAAGAGGGTCGCCAGCAACTGCGCAATGACATCTATGGATTTGATCGAGTCAGCTTCCAAAGTCGCCTGCTGTGATCCTTGCCACAGAGTGAAAAGCCCGGCCCTTGCCGGGCTTTTTCATTGGTGCTGGCGGTTTGACATGAGAGGGTTCGAAAGGTAGTTTCAAGCACCTGTATCAAATTCACTCAACAGTGTCGCTTACATCTGCGATGGACGAACTCCTTATGCTGGAACAAGAGATAAGTCGACGTCGCCTGCTGCTGGGGGCTGGGTGCCTGCTGGGGGGAGCCATGCTCTCATTCCCTGCCATGGCGAGCCGCAGTACCTCAGGACGTGAACTCAGTTTTTTCAATCTCAATACCGGCGAGCGAGTGCAGGCCAGTTATTGGGAGAATGGTCGCTACCTGCAAGACGGGCTGGCCGAGCTCAATCATATTTTCCGCGACTATCGTCGCAACGAAGTGTTCAACATCGACAAGAAGCTGTTTGATCAGCTCTATCTGTTGCAGCACAAGCTGGGCCGCAACGGCGAAATCCAGCTTATTTCCGGTTACCGTTCGCCAGCGACCAATCGCCAGAAGCGGAATAAGAGCCGCGGCGTGGCCAAGCACAGCTATCACACCTTGGGTCAGGCGGTGGATGTGCGGATCCCGGGCGTTCAGCTGACCCATCTGCGCAAGGCTGCGCTTAATCTCAAGGTGGGTGGAGTGGGCTACTACCCGAGCGACAACTTCGTTCATCTGGACACCGGGCCCGTCCGCAGCTGGTAGTCGTTGGCGGCATCCGGCGAGCGACACCTCGCCTCGATGGCGGGCTGCAGCGCCTGGTCACTGGCAAAGAGGGGGGCCGAGCTGTTAGGCTCCGGACACTATCCAGAGGAGAACCAGATGAAACATATTTTGCTCGGGGGCATGATTGCTCTGCTGCTGACCGGTTGTGGCAAGCTCAATCGCGAGAATTACGACAAGTTGAAGATGGGGATCAGCTACGCGGAAGCGAGCACCATACTCGGCAAGGCAGAGCGCTGCGACGATGCCTTGGGCACCACCAGCTGCATCTGGGGAGAGGAGGGCAAGAACATCAAGATCCGCTTCATCGCCGACAAGGCAACTTTCTTCAGTTCGGAAGGGATTAACTGAGTCGCGTATGCACTCAGTGTCTCCATACAAAAAAGCGCCTGTCAGGCGCTTTTTTGTTGTCTGCAATCCGAGCGGCTTCGCCAGAAACTGGCGCGCTCAGTGGGTTGCGTACTGATAGTGGAAGGTGGGCAATCCCCACTTGAATCGTACCGCCAGCAAGCGCAACACGAAGCCGATGCCGATGGCACCAAAGGCGGCCCAGTCGTTGGGCAGGCCCTGATCCAGCGCCAGGCAGTAGATGGCGGCGGTGATCAGCGAGATGGCAGCATAGAGCTCCCGGCGAAACACCAAGGGAATGCGCTGGCAGAGCAGGTCTCGCAGTACACCGCCAAAGGCGCCGGTGACCACCGCCATGATGCAGGCAATGCCGATGCCATGGCCCATTTCCAGAGCTCTGGCGGCGCCGAAGATGGAGAAGACCACCAGTCCCAGCGCATCGAGCGCCAGGAACAGCTTGCCGAGGTAGCGCATCAGCGGTGCCGATATGACGGCGGCCATGGCCGCGCCTGCCACCAGCAGCACATATTCCGGATGTTCAACCCAGAGCAGGGGATAGTGCCCAAGCAACACATCCCGGATGGTACCGCCACCGATGGCCGTTGCCGAGGCGATGATCACCACGCCAAACAGATCCATCCGTCGCCGACCCGCAGCCAGTGCGCCAGTCATTCCTTCGGCCACCAGGCCCAGCAAGAAGAGTGTATGTAACATGAGATATCCCAGGGTGCGAGAAAGGTCCGCATCCTATCAATTCAAGCTATATGGGACAAGGAATGAAGGCTATTCATTATTTTTTATAATGCAAAAAAGTAAAAGGCACCGATGAGGTGCCTTTTTTCATTGGGGCAGGGATCAGCGTTTGAGCTGTTCGGCGCGGTAGTGATCCACCCACATGGCGGTGGCACCACAGATGGCGACCGGCATCACAAAGAGGTTCACCACCGGAATGGCGGAGAAGAGGGTGACCAGGGCACCGAAGCTCAGGCACTTGCCGCGGCGCTGCTTCAAGGCATCGCGCATTGTGATGAAGCTTATCTTGTGGTTGTCGAACGGATAGTCGATGTACTGAATTGCCATCATCCAGGCGCTGAATAGGAACCAGAGCACGGGGGCCAGGGTTTGTCCGACCACGGGGATGAGGAACAGGATCAGGCAGCCGATGGCCTTGGGCAGGTAGTACTTGAGCTTGGTCCATTCACGGCCGAAGGTGCGGGGCACATCCTTGACGATGTCCAGCATGCCGGTGTCGCTGACCACCTCGCCGGTGAGTGTCTGTTCCACCTTCTCCGCAAGCAGGCCATTGAAGGGGGCCGCTATCCAGTTCGCGACTGAGCTGAACAGGAAGGAGAAGACCACCAGTATGGTGACCAGAGCGATGGGCCAGAGCAGATAGTCCAACCAGCTGAGCCAGCTGGGGATCTGCTGGTGCAGCCAGCCGAACAGACCATCGAGCTGCAACAAGAGGGCGTAGAAGGCCCCGGCAAACAGCACGAAGTTGACCAGCAGCGGGATCAGCACAAAGGTGCGGATGCCCGGTTGGCGAATGAGGGAGAAACCGCGCAGGAAGTAGTCTGCGCCGCTGATTGAGTCTTTGACCATAGGGGGTGATTGGCTCATCTGAGCTCCATCTGTTCATGGGAAAGTGCCAGCATATTACAAACAAGGTTTGGATTTGGTAAAGTCGCCTGCCCGCCTTCTCTTTATTTCGTTACCCAATAGGCCTCCATGCGTCTGAAATTGATCAAGCTCGCCGGTTTCAAGTCGTTTGTCGAGCCAACCCGCATCGAGTTCTCGGCCGACATGACCGCCGTGGTGGGGCCCAATGGCTGCGGCAAGTCCAACGTGATCGACGCCGTGCGCTGGGTGCTGGGGGAGAGTTCGGCCCGCCATCTGCGCGGCGAGAACATGACGGACGTCATCTTCAACGGCTCCATCAACCGCAGCCCTCACGGTCGCGCCTCGGTGGAGCTGGTGTTCGACAACCCCCACAACCGGGTACCCGGTGAATTTGGCCGCTTTACCGAAATCTCGGTGCGCCGCGAGGTGCTGCGCGACGGCTCCAACCATTACCAGATCAACGGCCAGAAGTGTCGCCGCAAGGATGTCACCGACCTCTTCCTCGGTACCGGCCTCGGGCCGCGCAGCTACGCCATCATAGAGCAGGGCACCGTCAGTCGGCTGGTGGAGTCGCGCCCCGCCGATCTCAAGCTGTTCATGGAGGAGGCGGCGGGTGTCTCCCGCTACAAGGAGCGGCGACGCGAAACCGAGCAGCGTATCCGCCATACCCAGGAGAATCTGGAGCGGCTCGGCGACATTCGCGGTGAGCTGGGCTCCCGCCTCGAACATCTCAAGGCCCAGGCCGAGACGGCCGAACGTTACAAGCAACTCAAGAGCCGTTCGCGCGCCGCACGGGCCGAGCTTATCGGTTCCGAATTGTGGGCGCTGGAGACTCGCCTGGGTGAGGCTAAGGCCGAGCTGGCCCAGGCCGAACAGGCGCTGGCGGCGCTGGATGCCAAGCGCACCCAGGATGAGGGGCGTCACGTCACCCTGTCGGTGGCCCGCCAGGAGGCTCAGGCCGAGCAAGCGAGCCGCCAGCAACAAATTTTTCTCGGTGGTCAGGCCATCGCCCGCCTCGAACAGCAGCAACTTCATCAGACCGAGCTTGGTCGCGACTGGCAGATCAGGCGTCAGGCGCTTGGCGAGCGGATAGAGGGCATCAGGGCACAACTGGCGAGCCAGCAGGAACAGCTGACCGAAGGCACCCTCAAGGGGGAGCAGGAGGCGGCGCGACTCGAACAGTGTGAGCAGTTGCTCACCGATCAGCAGGGGTTGCGTCTTGTCGCCGGCGAGCAGCTGGAGCAGGCGCGTCAACGCCAGCAGCAGTGGCAACAACAACTCGGCCAGTTGCAGGGGCAGCTCAACCAGACTCGCGCGCAAGTGAACGGTCTGCAGGAGCTGCAAGCCAAGACACGGCTGGCACGGCTCAAGCTGGAGGATGAACGCGCAGGTCCACTCGGCGGGGAAGGGGAGTCGTTGCAGCCCGGGCTCGACGCCCTGGCGTCCGAGCTGGAATGCTCCCGGGCTCGCCACGCCGAGCTGGAGCAGCAGTGGCAGGCCAGCGTGGCCCGCCATGAAGAGTGCAAGTCGCAGCAAAGCCAGCAGAGCAGCCTGCTGCGGGAGCTTGAAGCCCGCCTCACCACTCTTAATCAGATGCTGGGGGAGCAGATGGTGGGCGCCACCCTGGCGGACAGTCTGCAGGTGGCGCCCGAGTGGGCACAGGCGCTTGACAAGGTGCTCGGCCGCTGGCTCACCGCCCAGCCCAGCGACGAGTGCAATCTGGCGCAGAACGGGCTCTGGATTGGTCCATCCCGACCTGCGGTGGTGGGTACCCTGGCGGCCCGGCTTGAGGGGGCGCATATTCCCGCCTTCCTCAACGCCATCTGGCTGGTTGAAGATAGAGACGCAGCGCTGGCCCGCCAGCCTGGCCTCCTGGCCGGTGAGTCGGTACTGACCCCGACCGGAGACTGGTTTGGCCCTAACTGGGCCGATCTCGGCCAGGGCGGGGCACTCGGCACTTTGGCCCTGCTCGGTGAACGTGAGCGGTTACACACAGAACTGGCGGCAGGCCAGCAGGCCCTTGGCCTGTTGGATGAACAACTGGGAACTGTCGATGCCGCGCGCGCTCAGCTGCACAGTGCCTTTGAGCTGAGCCAGCGCACAGTGCGCGAGCAGGAACAGCAGTGGCAGCAACTGCGTGAAGCCTGGAGCCTGCGGGAAGGCCAGCGTCAGGAGCGGTTGCAACGGCTCGGTCAGCTTGGCGAAGAGCTGATCAGGCTGGACAAGGAGCAGGCCGACGAGGCGCAGCGGCTGGCAGCGGCATTGCAGCAGCTTGAGCTCGATGAGGAGCGGCTTGGCGAGTTGCAGGAACAGGGTGAGCCCTTGACCGAGTCGC
>Ga0115550_1000418_pt1 | contig 36226 bp, 35 predicted proteins | sample COGITO_mtgs_1005_FD_87177 | JGI IMG/M metagenome (GOLD analysis project Ga0115550, IMG submission 87177) | Pelagic marine microbial communities from North Sea - COGITO_mtgs_100511 | ecosystem: Environmental > Aquatic > Marine > Epipelagic | place: Germany:Helgoland, sampling site Kabeltonne...
AACATACTCTACATCGTAGATGATATTAACACTGAGCCATTATGGCCCACTATGACCCACTGGTGTGTTAACTAGGGAGAATATCAGATGACAGCAGCAAGCCAAACCCAACCGCCGACCGAGACAGACCCGCGCGTGTCGCTGGTGCTCGAACCCATGATAAATGCCTCCGATGCCGTGCCCGTTGAGGTGTTCGCCAAGATGATAGGCAAGACCAAGGGTGCGGTGCGGGGAATGATTGAAAAGGGCAAGGTGCCCGTGGTGCCGATGCGCAACCCGCTTAACCCGAGCGCCCCCGCCGAATACTGGATTTACCTTCCGGCGTGGAACGAGGGAATGAAGCTGGCCTTCGAGAGCCGCCCTCGTGAAATCCGCGACGGCTGGTTGTCCTGGCTGGGGCTGGGGAGTCCGGTATGAGCCAGACATGGGATGAACAAGCAGCCTTGAACATGGCGGGGGCGCAGTTGCTGCGCGAAACCGTGGAGCAGGTAAACCGCCGCCAGCAACGGGCTTGTCATGAAAAGGGGGCGCAGTGCCTGTCGCGCAAGCTGGCAGTGCTGCAAACCCTGAATGGCGGGCAAAGAAAAACCCCGTTTAACGGTGCGCTAACACCAAACGGGGTTTCCAAATCAGCTTTCGAGGGCTTGATTTGATGAGCATCTTATCTATCCCCTGCGCCTTGCGCAACCTGCGGCTGCAACGCCGCAAGCTGGCGGGGTCTGCCTGCCAGCGCTTCATACACCTGCCTGACTACCTTGTCGCCATTGAGCAACCTGACGCCTTGGCGTGGGCGGCCCTGTGGCAACGCCTGCCCCAACCCGTCAACCCACTGCGGGGGAATCTATGCGCGTGATGTGCACCGAGTGCGGCGAACTGGGCCGCATTACCAAGACCTATCGACACACCCGAGGCGTGGCCACGCTCTATTGCCAATGCATTGACCCCGAGTGCGGTCATTCGTGGGTGTCGTCCCTGTCATACAGCCACACCCTGCACCCGTCAGCCAGGAAAATCCCCGAGACGTCACCCGTTACCAAGCCGTAATCCGATGATGCCTCGTGACATTTGTGCCGGAGGGAAACTATGCGTGTGCTTTGCACCGAGTGCGGCAAGCCAGGCCGCATTACCAAGACCAACCGCATGACAGCGGGGGTCGCCAACCTCTATTGCCGCTGTTCGGATATTGCGTGCCGTCACTCCTGGGTGTCCACCGTGTCCTACAGCCACACCCTGAGCCCGTCCGCCAAGCGGGCCAATGAGCTAACCCTGGCGCTGGTGCGGGCCATGTCACCTGAGGCCCACGCCACCTTGTGTAAAAGCGTGAACGAGCACCAGCAGCAGCTGGATATACAAGCCGCGCAAGAGCGCGAGAAACCCACGGTAACACTGCGGAGGGCAGGATGAGCAGTCAGGTAAAAACAGGCTGGATGTGTATCGCCAGCACGGGGCCAACACTGGATGGCCGCACCATCACCCCCGAGTGTCTGCGCCAGTTGGCCGAGACGTACGACCCGAACTTTTACGTGGCCAACCTCTGGCCAGATGGGGTACGGGGTCGCCCGCTGGGGCACGTCCACGCCGTGAAGCTGCAAGAGCAAGGCGACCAGCTCAAGCTGCTGGCCGAGCTGTGCCCCACTCTGGAACTGATAGACCTCAACACCAGCGGCGCCCATGCCTTTTGCGCCATTGAGGCCAGCGAGAATTTCGCGGGCACTGGCAAGTGGTATCTGTCCGGTGTGACCGTCACTGACCAGCCCACCTTGACGGGGCTCACCCAGTTGCAATTTAGCGCCAAGCCGCCGAGCAGGCGCCCCCTGCTGGTGCCTGTATCTGCGCCCGTTGTGCCTGCAAAACCCACTTTCCGGACATCAAAACCCGAGCAGATGTTTAGCCAGATAGAGGCCCTGTCGGCGAGGTTGACGGCCCTTTGCCAAAAGCTCGACAGCCTCACCCCGTATCGACCCAACCAGCCGAGCGCCCCCGCGGCTGACCGCAGTGACGACCCCACCCACGCCAACCATTACCGCATTTACTAAGGAGCCCCACCCGATGAGCTTATCTGACCTGCTGCGCGATGTGCGCCTGAGCTTTATCCCTGCGCCTCAACCCAGCTTTGGCAACCTCGAAAACGCCGCCAGCATGGCCCTGACAGCGGCCATGCTACAGGCCGCCCCGTTTCTGTGGATGGTCTCTATTCAGGGCGTGGATGACCCCCACGCGCTGCGCTTTGACCCGCTCAAGCCAGCCCTGCGCAGTGGCCGCAAGGCGCAAGGCCGCTTTCTGGTGCGGGCCGAGCCAAGCAAGCGTGAACACGAATACGAAGAGCTGGACAGCAGCGCCATCTGGACGTGGCAACAGCTGGCCCAGATGCTGGCAGGGCTCGACCAGCGTCAAGCCAACAACCTGCTCGAAGAGCTGGCGCTGGCCGCCTTTGCGGATGACCTGATACGGGTCGGCTTTCATGGCCAGACTGCCGCCGTCAACACCGACCCCGAGGCCAACCCGAACGGGGAAGACGTCATGATGGGCTGGCCTGCGCTGGCCAAGGCCGCCGACCCCGAAGGGCTGCGGGTGCTGCGCAATGCCGTGACGTTCGACCCCAGCGGCAAGGGCGATTTCACCGACCTGGACGCGATGGTCTATGCCCTGATTGAGAAGTTGCCGCCAGCCTACCGCCAAGACCTGCGTTTGGTGGTGATGGTCGGCGGCGACCTGCTGCGCGCCCACCAGAAAGCCCACCTCAAGGCCGGACAGGTACGGGACAAGACCCAGCGCATGAAGATTGCCGACTTGGGCTTTGTCTCGCACCAGCACATGCCGAGCACCTATCTGGCCATCACCCTGGTCGAGAACCTGCAAGTGCTCACCGTCAACCATACCCACCGCCTCAACGCGGGGGACATTGACGACCTCGCCAGCTGGGGCATTCGCTACAACCGCGCCCAGTCCTACGCCCTGGGCGAGCCCACCGCTTACGCCGCCTTTGATGCCATCACCCTTGCCACCGAGGAGTAACCCCATGCAACAACCGACCTTGCAGGCTGTCCCCATGACCCGACTTCCCAACGCCCCCACTGCCACCCGCGCCAGCCGACTGGATGAACACGTGGCCCTCTTCCAAAGCGAGCACCAAAAGCTGATGGAGCTGGACAGCGAAATTCAGGTGCTGCGTGAACAACGCAAAGCCTTACTAGCCCAAATTCCGCCTGCCAAGGAGCGCCGCGAAGAGCTGCGTCAGGGGCGCATTAACCAACTGATGGGCGGGGTAGTGTCACTGGAGGCGGCGCAGGAATACCGCGAGCTGGGGGAGCTGCTGGAGGATGCCAAGGCGGCGACCACTTTGTCGGAGTGTCAGGAAAAGCGCTTGGCCATGCCGCTCTATCAGACCCAACTGGCGGTCAACAGCGCCCAGAGCATGGTGGCCGGAGGCTATGAAAGCTATCTCGACCACAAGGTGATGCCGTCCATCCTCAACGGGCTCAAGGGACGACTGGCCGAGCTGGCCGCCCTGACCCACGCCAAGGCCACCATCATGGGGCAGGAAGGGGCGCGCAAGTGGGCACAGAACGCGCTGGCCCACGCCCTCAAAGAGGCCATGAGCGGCGAGCAGGTGGCACTGGATGGCGACAAGCCCGCCGCCCGCGAGGTGCTGGCCACCTCGACCCGCCCGCAAGCGGCTGACCTGCTGGCGCTGTGCAATAGCCCAGGCAAACGCCAGTGCTTGCAGCGGGAGCTGGAAGATAACTAAGCGGGGTAACTGAAGAGGGAGACAACCAACAGGAAGCTAAACGCTAGAAATGACGAAGGGAGCCCGGCCAGGCTCCCCTCAGTGTCCGTCCATTCAGGCGAGAATAGAGAAGACCAATGAACATTATCAAATTCAATGCCGCCCAGCAAGCGGAGGGACTCGTTTTGTCCGCATTCTGGGGTGAGTCCCTGCGCCAAGACCATCACCGCCTCTATACCCTGCAATCACGCCTTGCCGTGTTGCGTATCCGGCGACGTGTCAGGGGGATACGTGACAGGGGCCAAGTGCAGACGCTGCTACGCATGTGCAGGCTGACCCGCGCCACCTTGCGCCAAACCCACACCAAGGCCACCGCCCACGCCAGGGCGCTGCGGGCAAGCGTAGGGGGTCTGGTATGAACAACCTCTTAAGTACCTTCACCGACAAAGGCCACCCCCGCCGCAACCAGTCCGCCGCCGTCTTGCGGGCACGGGTCAAAAAGATGACTCACATTTTGCAGTTGCAACTGCGGCCACTGTGCCCGCTCGAAGATGCCCGCAAACCCGCCAGCCAGCGCGACCGCAACGCCCACGCTTCAGAGGAGACTATCCGCTCCTACTTCATCGGCATCCCAGGCGCCTATGACCTGGATTGGGCGCTCGACCTGCTGATGTTCTCGGTTAAGCGGGGTCAAGGCGGGTCGGTGCAACTGGCCGATGAGCTGGTCGGTGAATTGTTCGTTGGCTACTGCGTGCGGCGAGTGCCGGCCATCCTCAAGGGGATGACCTGCAAGGAAGCCAATCTCTGGCTATGCGACAGGGTCAAAGTGCTGCGGCAAGTGCAGGCCGACCTGCCCGAACCGCTGGAACAATTGCAGCACAAAGACCGCCGCGAAAAGCTGGCGGTGGATTATGTGGAGCGGGTCCAGCGCCTGCTGGATGCGGCCACCAATGACCAAGCCGACACCATGCCCGCCACCTACCTCTGGCGGGTCTGTGGTCAGCCGCTCAAACCTTGGGGCTTCCTGCCCACCCTGCCGCGCTTCAAGGGCACCGAGGCCCGCGATACCTTCATCGCTGCCCACTTTATCCGCTGGCTCGACCCGCAATGGTGGGCGCGCAAACTGCGCAAGCTCTGGGAGCAATATCGGGAGCACTGCGCCATCCTGCTTGGCAAGGTGCGGCGCGGTGTCTCGCCCTACGTGTCCAGCTACGCCCTGCGGGCCTTCAATGAGCGCCAGCTGGCCGCCGAGCAGTGGCTAAAGAGCATGGAGGCGCACAACGAAGAACACGACATTACTATTTCACTGGCTGATGCCGTGGCCAGCTCGATGGCCAACCCGTCAAACCGCCGTGATGAACTGGTGGTCAGGGCGCGGGGCTTCTCCGATGCAGCGGACGAAATGGGTTATGTGGGCCTGTTCTTCACCTGGACAGCCCCGAGCCAATATCACCCGTGGAAGACAACCCCCCAGGGACATGGCCAACCCGCCCGCACCACGGAAAACCCCAAGTACCTTGGCCACACTCCCCGCGACACCAACACCTATCTAGGCACCCTCTGGAAGCGCTGCCGCGCGGCCCTTGCCCGCCGTGGTATCGAGTATTTCGGCTTTCGGGTAGTCGAGCCCCACCACGATGGCACCCCCCATTGGCACTTGCTGCTGTTCGTCAATCCGGCACAGCAGCATGAACTGATAAGCACGATGCAACGCTATGCCCTGAGCCATGACCAGGGCGACCTTGAGCGCAAGCGCCATCCGGTGAGCAAGCGACCCTATAGCGACATCACCCCCCGCTTTGACTGGAAGGTCATGGATCCGGCCAAAGGCGGGGCCGTGGGCTACATCGTCAAATACATCGCCAAGAACATAGACGGCCACCAGATAGGGGACGAAGGCGACTTAGAGGCCGAAACCGCCGCCAGTGAAGGAGCAAGACGGGTCAGGGCGTGGGCGTCCCTTTGGGGCCTGCGCCAGTTTCAACAGCTGGGCGGGCCGTCTGTGAGCGTGTGGCGGGAGCTGCGGCGACTACCTGGACGAGTGCAAGAGAAGGAAGGCCGCACGGTGGCCCCGCTTGAGAGCGAGATCATGGAGGAGTGCCGCCGCTATGCGGACGCGGCGAACTGGAAGGAGTTTACCTATTCGATGGGCGGCCCCGTGTGCCCACGGGATGCACGACCCGTGCGGCTGCATCACCTGATAGACCCCGCCAAAAATAAGTACGGGGAAGACGTGATCCGACTTGTGGGTGTGGCCGCTGGCAGCGCCGTTAAGGCCACCCGCCTTGATGGCTGGGTGCTACGCCGCAAAGCGAGCGACAAGCCCGCAGAGAGCGCCGAGGAGGTGTTGAGCGAGCGAAGCGAAGCAGGGTTTGGCGAGCGTAGCGAGGTGCCCTCAAGCAGCGCCAGCTGCGCTCCTTGGAGCTCTGGCAATAACTGTACGCAGCCGGACCCAGAGGCACTTGCGGATCAAGTAAGGGCAGAGCAATGGGGTTAATCTCCTTTCTCTCTTGCCCCACCTCTTGGCCAGCGACCCTATGTGATAGGGAGTGCCTCGAGCACAATCCTGACTTGTTCATGAAGACGAGGCTTGGTTGCGCTTTCTATTGCCGCTTCTAGGCTGTGTTTGCCCCATGGCCGAAGTAGCACCAAAAGAGGAGAGCAAGCGAATACGTCTGGACAGCGGAGATAGGCTGGTAATATCATGATCTGAAAAAATATTTCAGTGTTAGTTATAAGGATGGAGCGGAGCTATACGTAAGGCTATATTATCGGATTGATATTGCCTTCCATCTAATCACTCTTAGCTCTAAAAAGGAATTAAATGGATACTCTAAAGACAAACAATAAAGATAGGTTTGTAAGCGTTGCTAAAGCTGCTTCGGGCGCGCTACCTTTTATTGGCACTGCGGTTTCAGAGTTGATGGACAGTATTGTTCCAAATTTAAGATTTGAAAGAGTCATAACATTTCTCCGAGAGCTAGACGAAAGAGTTTCTAAAGTTGACCGTGACCTAGAGAACTTCAAAATAAATATAGGGACTGAGCAAGGTGTTGATCTATTTGAAGAAGCACTCATTCAATCTTCTCGCTCAATCTCGGAAGAACGAAAGAAAAGGTTGGCATCGATAACGGAGAAAGCTCTTACCAGTGATATATTGAAGTACGAAGAAGTTAGGAAAATCCTAAATTTGTATCGTGAGCTAACAGACCCTGAAATAATTTGGCTAATTTACTACTCATTGCGACCGACCCTAAGCTATGGGCCTCACACTGAGTGGTTGAAGATGCATTCTAACGTTTTAAGCCCAATTTCTAGAGAACTATCAGCTTCTATTGAAAATAGAGAGCTCGCAGCTCTACAAGATAGCTATAAAGAAACATTGGTGCGTCTTGGACTTACCGAGATTAAAGGTAAAAGTGCTAGCCTTACAATGCTTGGTCATATGGTTGTGAAGTACATTACTGACGGAACTAATGAGAGCTAGCAAGAAAATTTATAGACGGTGCGCTAAAAAACGCGTGCCACATCAGAGATATTAGGCGTAAATCGGGATATGGCTGTATATGAAAATTTTATTTATCACACAGTTAGGAAGGCGAAAGGACTTTTATGATGATGGTAAAGAGTATAATTTTGATGACATTTCTCAAAGAATAGTTAGAGGTATAAAAGAGAAATTTCCAGAAGCAGATATTGTTTTCCCTAGGCATATAGCAACAGCAGAAGGTTATATTCCTAATAATACCGTTGGTGCTTTCGATTTATACCTATGTGATATGACAGCATCCAACCCTAGCGTGTGCTATTTATCAGGCGTTGTCGAAGGACAAGGTAAACCGATAATTTATTTTGCCTCAAGTGATTCTGGCATTGTACCTGCCGCCCGTCATAATAATCATTTGTTATATTCCGAATCTTCAATTGAACATGAGTTCATCGAAGAGCTGAATGTTTGGATTGAAAAAGCTAAGAAAAACCCATCTGATTTTCTATTGACTAAGGTAATTGAAAGGAGGAAACCAAAAGCATTTATTAGCTACAGCCACAAAGACCGTGAATATCTTGACCGCCTGCTGGTTCATCTAAAACCGTTGGAAAAAAAAGGCTTCATAGACGTATGGCAAGACACGAAAATAAAAACCGGGGATAAATGGAGAGATGAAATTGAGAAAGCTTTAGAAGGAGCCAATATAGCTATTTTGTTGGTAAGTGCGGACTTTATGGCTTCAGACTTCATTGTTGATAACGAATTGCCACCATTGCTTTCAAGAGCCGAGGTAAAAGGAACAAAAATTGTCCCAGTAATTTTATCTCATTGCCGCTTTTCTAGAGAAAGTAATTTAAGTCGCTTTCAGGCTACAAATAATCCTAGTGAACCTCTATCAGCAATGAAAGAAAGTGAAAGAGAAGCAATTTATGATAAAGTTGCAATAGATATAGAGTCGGCGTTAAAAGCGACCTAGCAAGGCGTTACAGTGAAAAAGTCGCAGAATGAGGCATGTAATATATAAGGAGAGTCAATGATTTTTACCAATTGTCGTGGTGATAAAGCAAAATTAGATATAGTTTCATACTATCATCTAAAACCTGTTGTTTATATAAGGCTTCTTAATGGCCAGAGAATTAGTGGGTGTTGCGGTCCAATAACTGATAAATATTACTTGTTCGAGGCGGAGCATCGAGACACAAAAAGCATCTCAAGTTTCTGTGTCGGATATGATTGCGGCGACCAGTTTCTGAAATTAATTAATCATCCGCCTCTTCAGCTCTTTGATCCTTTTAAGACAGAGCTAGGAGTGCACGGTGGTTACGGAAATAATGGTAACAATAATGGGGGGCAGAGGCAGGTCATTGATCCCTTGAATAAAGAGTTGAATAATGCAATTCATATTTTGTGCTCTGCATGGGGAGGAAAAGCACCGCAAGGTGGGCTAAGGAAGTCTCTTGAATACATAAATAAAAACCCAGGGCGGCCAACAAACTCATTTGCTATCACAGGCTTCAATCGTATTGTGGGAAAGGATGCTAAAGGTAGAACCTTGACCCAGATAATTGCAGATATTCGTTTGGAAAATCCAAATTTAAGAAACTTTACATTTCCTCTGATGAAGCAAGTGCTAGCAGATGAAGGTTGTAGCAGTAATCTGTAACACTGATACAAGCGCAGATATAGCGGGGGGCCCACTGCGCTGCAAACTTCCCGTGCTACAGGTGTTAAGTCGCGACGAAGTCACACGAGCGATATGACTGTATCGAGTGAATAGGAAGTAATAATTAGGGGCGCTACTGCGCCCAACGTCCTTCTAGTGCCCATACGCGGAATCAGTGTATTGGCAATACGGAGATGTATCTACACAAGTTGGCCAAAAAGTTGACTGCATTTTGTGTAGATAGTTATGCTTATTGGGCTATTCATCGTGTCCCAGAGTATTTCTATGTTCATAGTTGAGAGCAAGCCATTAGATCAGGAGAAAAGAGCCACGGACAGAGCCGCGTCACGGAATCCGCGCTCTTCCGCTCCCGCCTGCGCGCCCCGTATAGAAAAATTTTTGCAAAAATGGATTACTGCAAAACCATATGCCCAGAGCCCGCCAGCGCTAGGCTTGGCGATTAAAACACAAACTGAAAACAGTGAACGTTTTTTCACTTTTTTACAGTTTTTGATGTGCAGTGATGGGGGGGGGATAAAACACAAGCATATGATTTATATGTAAAAACTCTACTTTTCGTGAGCATTTCCCCAAAGTGCCACTTTTCTCATTGGCCAAATATGTGTAGGTATTCTCTTTTAGAATCAGATGGTTGAACAGTTTTTTGTCAATGTGCACTTTTGCAGTTTTGCAAAAACTTTGGGCAGGATAGACAGGGGCGCTAAGGGGATGAGAAGGCTACGGATATGTCACAAAAATATAAATTTGAGATTGGATTGATGTGAAAGGTATTTTTCCACCTTTCTCATCGATCCAATTGGCAAGCATAGCGCGGCAGATGGATTATTCAACCTTACGCTTTTCAGCATCAAATGTTTTTTCAATATACTTTGAGTTTCTATTTCGCCTATATGCAACAATGCTATTAAGTACCATTTCCCTGGCAATGTTTGCTAAAACAGCCTTATTTGCCTCTGAGAAAATATAGACGGTAAATGCAGCAAGCATGATAGTCGGAATCAGCATTTTATTTTGAGTAGATATGAGTTCGGCAATGAAATCTAAGGTTTCTTTTTCAGAGAAAGATTCACATATACTATCAATGAACTCTCTCGGTAACTTTACATCTTCATTAGATTTTTTTTCACATGAATCCTTTGTTATTTTCCACTCAAGCCCCTCCATGAATGGATTTTGAGCGGCATAAGCTCTTTCATTATTTATCCAAAACCAACCTACATCATCAAACTTATTCATCTTAATTAATGCGGCATTGCTTATTGTCAGCATGAAAGAAAAGCATGTAATGCTAAAGAGAAATAAAGAAATCCCCCCGATGAATGAAATAACGTACCATGGTGATTTTTTTATTTTATTTTTCTTTATGTCAAATCCCCCCCCAAGGCCAGCAACTTTCTTTAAATCTATGCTGTATTTTTTTATCCATTCATCGAAAGCAAATATATTATTTACACTTAATGCTCTAGTATTAAAGAGTGCATTAAACCTCTCAATGTCCTCTCTTTCCTGCCAAATGCTATTTATTTTTTCAGAATGAAACCCCTTGCTTGAAAATATAAAATTTATAAGCTTATTTATGATGCCAAAGGATGAGCCTGCCCTTTTAGAGATAAATATTACAAGTGATGTGATAATGACCAAAATTGTCATTATTGATATAAAGCTTTCAATATTAAAAATAGATAAAATCACTGTGTCCATAAGTCATCCTGCCGTTAGTTTTGCAATGCAAAAATAGTAACCGTATGAGACACCATCATCAATTTCTTTTCTAGTATTAACTGACTATGTCGCTAGTTCCATATTGGGTGTAGGAAAAAGCCCCGACGATGCGGGGCTTTAGCTTTTCTCTCAATGTGGTCAACGTGTGGACATCTTGCGAAACAAATCCTTTTGTTTCAATTACTTAAATCATTTTTTAAACGCACCTCCGGGTGCCTTTTTGCTATTTCGAATGAGCCATCTGCAGATCGGTTATCAGACAAGTGACCCCGTTTGCGCCTCTCCCGCCAACAAACGGGTCGCCGGAAAACGCAGGGCGGGATCCTGGCTGAAGAACTGGCTTAGTTGCCGGTATACAGCGGGAAAGACCTGCCGCAAGCGCAACGGATCGGTAAAGAAGCTCTCGCAGCACACGGCAAAAAACTCGGCCGGATGCTCGGCGGCATAGGGATCGATAGCGGTTACCTCGTCGCGGGTCAGCTGGGCATTCATGGCATCGAACGCCTCCTGCAGGGCCTGGGTCCACTGGCGTGTATCCATGCCACTTGGCAGCGGCGGCGCACCGTCGGCATCTCCCCCCAGCATGTCGAGTTTATGAGCCAATTCGTGGATAACCAGGTTGAAACCATCCCAATCCCCGTCCTGCTGCAACTCGCTCCAGGCCAGCACCAGCGGCCCCTGAGGCCAGGACTCCCCAGCGTTCTCTTCTTCCCACTCGCTCACCAGACCGAATTCATCCTGCACCTCCTGACGACGGACCACGGGTTCCGGGATCAATATGATTTCGTGAAAGCCACGATACCAGTCGAGACCAAGATGCAAAATGGGCAGCACCGCCTGCAAGGCCAATACCGCCTGCTGGCGGGAAGTCAGCTCGACCCCGAGTTGGGTCAGGGTCTTGCGGGCCAGGAATTGCTGCGCCAGGGCAATCAGCCGCAGCTGATCGTCTTTGGAAAATCCCTGCAAGATGGGCACCACAGCCAGGGCCTGCTGCCACTCCAGCGCTCGTGGGGCGCTCTCTTCCTGTCGGGACATACCACCAAACAGACTCCATAATCGGGACCAGAACACGCAGACTCCTCTTGCCAATCAAAATACTTTCACGAACCGCTTCGGACGCTCGAGGTAACCCTGAGACAGATAGAAACGATGGGCATCTTGCCGTTTGAGACTGCTGGACAATTCCAGCTGGCTGCACCCTTGCGCCATGGCGCGATCTTCTGCCGTCGCCAGCAAGGCAGCCCCCACACCAGCGCCTCTTGCACCTTCATCGACGACCAGCGCCGAGATCAGGCCCCAGTCTGGTGCAACATGCAAGGGCCGCAGGCGATGCCACACCAGCACTCCCACTACCTCGACCTCGTGACAGGCGAGCAGCACCTCACGATCAGGAGCTGGCTGCAACCAGCGTTCAGCCACCTCGACCGGGCTGGCGGGATAGCCAAGCTGCCCGAACAGGTGGGCCATGGCGACCGCATCCCCCTGCCCGGCGAGGCGGATCACATTGAGATGGTTTTCTATTTTCATCCTTGGCCTCAAATTTGCTATGTCTCCGTTATCACCAATCCAGGTAGACGAGAGAGGAGATCATGGCGGGGATACCGACACATCCCGACCAAAAGGGCCATTTGTTAACGCCAACTCACAAATTAACAACATGACAACATATTTCGCTGGGAAGCCCTTGAACAAACCGATATGTTAAAACCCACGGACTTGGCAGTTGAAAGTCCCGCTCAAGATTGAGTGACCCCTTTTTGGTCACTTACCATTTTAAGGGAGCGAGGCAAAGACCTCGCCAAGACAGCACAACAAAGGAGTTGTTGTACATGAATGAAATCGTCAATGCTATCAATGGTGTGATTTGGAGCCCTGCGCTCATCTATCTGTGCCTGGGGGTAGGCCTCTACTTCTCCCTGCGTACCCGGTTTTTACAACTACGTCATATACAAGAGATGATTCGCCTGATGTTTGATGGCAAGAGCACCGATGCCGGTGTCTCCTCCTTCCAGGCGCTGGCCATGACGCTTGCGGGTCGGGTCGGGACCGGCAACATAGCCGGTGTCGCCACTGCCATCACCTTCGGTGGTCCGGGCGCCCTGTTCTGGATGTGGATGGTGGCCTTCCTCGGTGCCAGCTCCGCCTTCGTGGAGTCCACCCTGGGTCAAGTCTACAAAGAGAAGATCAACGGTGAGTACCGCGGTGGCCCAGCCTTTTATATCGAGAAAGGGCTCGGCATGAAGTGGTACGCCTGGACCTTCGCCATATCCACCATCTTTGCCTGTGGCGTGCTGCTGCCGGGGGTTCAAGCAAACTCCATCGGCTCCAGCCTGAAAACTGCCTTTGATATCGATCCAAACGTCACTGCCGCTGGTCTCGCTCTGCTGCTGGGCTTTATCATCTTCGGTGGCGTCAAGCGGATCGCCAGCTTTGCCAGTACCGTAGTGCCCTTCATGGCGCTGGGCTACATCATAGTGGCCTGCGTCATCATAGCCCTCAACATCTCGGCACTGCCGGGCGTGATCCTGCTGATCTGGAAGAGTGCCTTTGGTCTGGACGCCGGTTTTGGTGCCATTCTGGGTCTGGCCATCATGTGGGGCGTCAAGCGTGGGGTCTATTCCAACGAAGCGGGTCAAGGTACCGGCCCCCATGCCTCCTCTGCCGCCGCAGTAAGCCACCCGGCCAAACAAGGGCTGGTGCAGGCGTTTTCCGTCTACATCGACACCCTGTTTGTCTGCTCCGCCACCGGCTTCATGCTGCTGATCACCGGCCTTTACAACGTGCAAGGACCGGATGGCGCAGCCATTTACACAGGCATAGCCGGCATTGCCGCAGGCCCTGGCTATGTACAGACCGCCATGGAGAGCATGATGCCGGGCTTTGGCAGCATCTTCGTGGCTATCGCGCTGTTCTTCTTCGCGTTCACCACCATAGTCGCCTACTACTACATCGCCGAAACCAACATCGCCTATATCAACCGCAAGATTAATCGCCCCTGGCTCACCTTCTTGCTGAAGATTGCTCTGATGGCAGCGACTGTCTACGGTACCGTCAAGACGGCAGATCTCGCCTGGGGTCTGGGAGACATAGGGGTAGGTCTGATGGCCTGGCTCAACATCATCGCCATCCTGCTGCTGCAAAAAACTGCTTTTATCTGCTTGAAAGACTATGAAGCACAGCAGGCTCAAGGGCTGGATCCCGTGTTCCATCCCGAGAAACTCGGTATCAAGAACGCCGATTACTGGACTGGTCGCCGCTCCGAGCAAAACCTGGAGCAAGAGCTGTCCGGCCACCCGTTCGAACCGGATCCGGATACCATCACCAAATAAGTGCTACGACACAACGAAAAATGGCAGCCTCGGCTGCCATTTTCTTTTGCTGTGTTCTTTACCGCTTCCCTTTATCGCGTCAGAGGGCGTTGCGCCTCGGCCCAAACGGCAAGCGCCAGCGAAACAGGCTGTTGAACGTGGCGCGCCACTGATTGGGTCGGCCCAGGATCTGCTTTTGCAAGCGGGTCTCTTCCTTGAGCATCACCTCATCGCTGCGAGCCCAGGCCTGCTGGTAGAGCTGCTTGATCCCTGCCAGCGCATCCGGCGACTTGGTGATGAGGGTACGGGCAAACTCCCGCGCCTCGGTCAGCGGATCCTCGCATACCCGGCTTACCAACCCGAGTGACTTGGCCTCCAGTGCATCGCACTCACGCCCGCTCATGGCGAGCTCCATGGCGGTATCCACCCCCATCAGGTTGCGCAGGGTGACGCAGCCACTCATGTCGGGAATGATGCCCCACTTGATCTCCATCACGGAGAAGCGACAATCCGGGGTGCTGAACCGGAAGTCGGCGCCGAGGGCAATCTGCAAGCCGCCGCCAAAGCACACCCCCTGGGTCACGGCAATCACAGGCACCGGCAACTGGTGCCAACCATAGGCGACCCGCTGCGCCAGATTGGTTGCCTCATCCGCCTCGCGCTTGAGTATGTCCAGGGCCGCCACCGGCTGCTTGAGCATGGATTTCACATCCAGCCCGGCGCAGAAGGCGCGCCCTTCCCCATACAGGATCACGGCCCGCAGTCCTTTGTGTTGCTGCAACTCGGCGAGCGTCTGGTCGATGGCGCCAAACATGCTTCTATCCAGCGCATTGAGCTTGTCCCCCCGCGCCAGCATCACCTCGGCGATACCGTCCCGGATCTCGCACTTGACCCTTGGTTTTTCCATTTCCCTCTCCGCTCCTTGAATCAAACTGGTCATACCACTACGTTATCAGAGTGTTATTGCGAGGTACAGCGAGGCCACCATTTTCCCGCGTCCTGTTGCAGGCAAGGTGTGCGACTAAAGTCGGCTGGCTCCTGCGTCACGGCTTTGTCAGACTGATCTGACGCCACAGGCCAAGGACTGCCATGACTAGCTTGTTCAACTTTGCCCGCCCCCCATTTGATGTACTGAATGCAGAGCAGCGTGAGCGGCTCGAACAGCACCTCTCCATCTGCTATTTTCGCGCGGGACAGACGGTGTTGAACGCCGGTGATGCCCCGCCCGGCCTCTACCTCATCATCAAGGGAGCGGTGGAGGAATCCGCGACCCATCACCATTTTGGCGATTATGGGGTCGACGATCTGTTTGATGTGCGCGCCCAGTTTGCTGGCCGCTGTCGCCACCAGTTCGACGCACTGGAAGATACCCTCTGCCAGCTCATTCCCCACGCCGAGTTTCGGGCACTGTGCGACAGCAATCCGGCGCTGGCTGGCTACTTCACCGCCAGCCTGGCCGAACGACAACAGCAACAAGAGCAGCGCGAACAGCTGGGCCAGAAGAATCTGGCGGAATTTATCCTGACCCGGATTGAACCCGGTCATCTGCAAGCACCACTCGTCGTCGACAACCGGCTCAGCCTGCTGGCGGCCACCGAGGCCATGGTGGCCAAGGGCACGGATTGCCTGCTCTATCCCGCTCACGATGGCAGCCTGACCCTGGCTACCCGCAAGACATTGCTGCACGCCCTCACCCTGAAGGGGCTGCCGCTGACGGCACCGCTTGCCGTGCTGACCCCGGCACCGCTGATTGGCCTGCCACTGGGCAGCTATCTGTTTGATGCCCTGTTATTGATGACCCGTCATCGCATCAAGCGGCTGGTCATCTGGCAACAAGGTGAAGTGATGGGCATCTTGCAGTTGGCTCAGGTGCTGGGGCTCTTCTCCACCCACTCCCATGTATTGACCCTGCGCATCGCCCGCGCCGATACACTGCCCGCGCTGGAAGCGGTAGCCCGGGAGCAGCAACAACTGACCCGCTCCCTGTTTGGTCAGGGCATCCACACCGCCTTTTTGATGAAACTCATCGCCACCATCAACGAGCAATTGATCGCCAAGGCTTTTTCTCTGGTGATGCCGCCCGAGGTGCAGGACAAGGTGTGCCTGCTGATGCTGGGCTCGGAGGGGCGCGGCGAACAGATCCTCAAAACAGATCAGGACAATGCCCTGATCCTGCCTGCCGACCTGTACTGGCCCAGTCAACAGGAAGACCTGACCACCTTCAGCGCACTGCTTGAGCAACTCGGTTACCCGCCCTGTCCCGGCCAGGTGATGGTCAACAACCCCCTATGGGTGAAAGAGGTGGCACAGTGGCAGAGCGGGATTGAGCAGGCCTGCCTCGCAGCAAACGAAGCCAGCCTGCTCTGGCTCGCCACCCTGGCCGATGCTCACCCTATCGCCGGAGATCGCAACCTGCTCCCTCCCATCGCCCGTCAACTGCGGGAGCAGCTTGCCGACAGGCGGGATCTGCTGGCGGAGATGGTCAGACCGGCAGTGGCTTTTCATGCGCCGCTCACCCTGTTTGGCCGACTGGAACGCTCCGCTGATGGGCTGGATCTCAAGCGGGGCGGACTGTTCCCCCTGGTCCATGGCATCCGTATGCTGGCACTGGAGGCGACCATTATGGAGACCTCAACCCTGGGGCGTATCGAGGCACTGGTGGCGGCAGAACGCCTTAGCGCCAGCTATGGTGACAATCTGGCAGAGGCATTTCGACTCTTTATCCGCCTGCGATTGCGCAGCCAGCTCAAGGGAGGAGAGAGCCGGGTACAGGTCAATGAACTCAGCCACGGCGAGCGGGATCTACTGCGTCAGGCACTGCATCAGGTAAAGAAATTCCAGCAGTGGCTCACCTTGCACTTTCGTCTGAGACAATAGGCATGTGGAGCCGCGCTCGACGCTACTGGCATGGCCGTGCTTTCCGAACTGGCGAGTTCGCACCGCTCTTTGCTCTGCCACCAGAGGATGAGCTGATTGCCCTCGATTTTGAAACCACCAGCCTGGATCCTGCCCGGGCCGAGATCGTTTCCATCGGGGCGGTGCGCATCAAGGGTAACCGGATATTGACCGGCGAAGCGCTCTCACTACGGGTACAAGCCCCCGCCAGCCTGAACGCGCAATCCGTGGTGATCCACGGCCTGCGCCATCAGGATCTGCAACAGGGCATGAGGCTGGAAGCCGCACTGCGCCAGCTGTTGGCCTTTATCGGCCCACGTGAACTGGTGGGATATCACATCGCCTACGATCTGCGCATTCTCAACCTGGCCTGCCAGAAACAGTGGGGGCTGACCCTTGCCCAACAAGGGATAGAGGTGAGCCGGCTCTACCACGACCACCTCTATCGCCGCTATCCCGACGCGGTCATCGACCTGCATCTGGCCGCCATCCGCCAGCACCTGAACTTGCCTTTCCTGCCCGTACACGACGCCCTGAGTGATGCCATCACGGCTGCTCTTATTTACCTGCGCCTGACCCAAGGCGGGCCACTGGCTTATCCCAAAGTCTAATTGCCCACAAATAACATTTAATTCACATTTTGGTTACATGGGCAGAGTACCTGCTCGGTAGGGACTTCCCTTCATCCACCGCTGACACTTATGTCATGGAGAACTGCAATGGAACAGCAACGTTATTTGAGGATCCAGCAAGATCCCCACTTCCAGGAGTTGGTGGCCAAACGCCAGCGCTTTGCCTGGACCCTCTCCATCCTGATGCTGGGGCTCTACCTGGCCTTCATCCTGCTCATCGCTTTTGCCCCCGGCTGGCTTGGTACCCCCTTGAGCGAGGGCTCCACCATCACCCGTGGTATTCCGGTGGGAGTGGGATTGATCCTATCTTCCTTCATACTGACCGGCATCTATGTATTCCGGGCCAACGGTGAGTTCGACGAGCTGAACCAGAAGATCCTCAAGGGAGTGCAATCATGAAAGGCAAGTCTCTGCTGTTGCTGGCCTCGCTGGCCTCTTCCCCCTTGCTGGCGGCCGAGGCGCTGACCGGTGACGTCAATCGCCAACCCCTCAACATCTCTGCCATAGTGATGTTCGTGATCTTCGTGGCGGGTACCCTGTTCATTACCTATTGGGCCTCCAAGCGTAACCGCTCCGCCTCCGATTATTATGCCGCTGGCGGACGCATCACCGGCTTTCAAAACGGTCTGGCCATCGCCGGTGACTACATGTCTGCCGCCTCTTTCCTCGGTATTTCCGCTCTGGTTTACACCTCGGGCTACGATGGCCTCATTTACTCCATCGGCTTTTTGGTGGGCTGGCCCATCATACTGTTCCTGATCGCGGAGCGGCTGCGCAATCTCGGCAAATATACCTTTGCCGATGTGGCTTCCTACCGCCTCAAACAGACCTCGGTGCGCAGCCTCTCCGCCAGTGGATCCCTGGTGGTAGTGGCCCTCTACCTCATCGCCCAGATGGTGGGTGCGGGCAAACTCATCGAGCTGCTGTTCGGCCTGCAATACCATGTGGCCGTGGTGCTAGTCGGCATATTGATGGTGCTCTATGTGTTGTTTGGCGGCATGCTGGCCACCACCTGGGTGCAGATCATCAAGGCGGTGATGCTGCTCTCTGGTGCCAGCTTCATGGCCATCATGGTGATGAAGTCCGTCAACTTCGATATCGGTGCTCTGTTCAGCGAGGCGGTCAAGGTACATGAGAAGGGCATCGCCATCATGAGTCCGGGTGGGCTGGTGTCTGATCCCATCTCCGCCATCTCGCTGGGTCTGGCGCTGATGTTCGGTACCGCCGGTCTACCCCACATACTGATGCGTTTCTTCACAGTGAGCGACGCCAAGGAAGCCCGTAAATCGGTGTTCTATGCCACCGGCTTCATCGGCTACTTCTACATCCTGACCTTCATCATCGGCTTTGGCGCCATTTTGCTGGTCAGCACCAACCCTGACTTCAAGGACGCCACCGGCGCCCTGCTGGGCGGCACCAATATGGCAGCCATTCATCTGGCCGATGCAGTCGGTGGCAGCCTGTTCCTCGGTTTCATCTCCGCCGTTGCGTTCGCCACCATACTGGCAGTGGTCGCGGGCTTGACCCTGGCAGGTGCTTCTGCGGTCTCCCACGATATCTATGCCAGCGTCATCAAGAAGGGCAAGGCCAACGAAACCGACGAGCTGCGCGTTTCCAAGTACACCACTGTGGTGCTGGGGGTGGTCGCCATCGGGCTGGGGATCCTGTTCGAGAAGCAGAACATCGCCTTCATGGTCGGACTGGCCTTCTCCATTGCGGCGAGCTGCAACTTCCCTGTGCTCTTCCTCTCCATGTTCTGGTCCCGTCTGACGACGCGCGGTGCCGTATTCGGTGGCTGGCTCGGTCTGGTCAGTGCTGTCAGCCTGATGGTGCTGGGCCCGACCGTGTGGGTGAAGGTACTGGGTCATGCAGAAGCTATCTTCCCTTACGAGTACCCTGCCCTCTTCTCCATGGCAGTGGCTTTCATCGGGATCTGGCTGTTCTCTGTCACCGACAAATCCGAGAATGCGGCCGACGAACATGCCAAGTTCCTGCCCCAGTTCATCCGTTCACAAACCGGGCTCGGTGCCTCCGGCGCGACAGCCCACTAACCACAACTTACCTTGTTGCAAGCCGGCCCTGCGCCGGCTTTTTTCATGGCCGACGCTCACGGACGATTCCCCCCATGCCATGAGAACCGGTCACTGACTTCATCAAAACGTTCAGAGGACTTGCCACCTGATCTGTGCCCTGCCCGCAATGGGGCCAGATCACAGTTCTTGCTAAAACTTTCGGGGGATCTGTGCCATAATACGCGCCATTTGACAGACCAACCGGGACACTTACTTTGTTAAGCAGCAATAACATCACCATGCAATTCGGCGCCAAGCCGCTGTTTGAGAACATCAACGTCAAGTTTGGCGGCGGCAACCGCTATGGCCTCATTGGCGCCAACGGCTGTGGCAAGTCCACCTTTATGAAGATCCTCGGCGGCGACCTTGAGCCGAGCGGCGGTAATGTGAGCCTGGACGTCAACGAGCGTATCGGTAAGCTGCGCCAAGACCAGTTCGCCTACGAAGAGATGCGCGTGCTGGACGTGGTCATGATGGGTCACGGCGAGTTGTGGGCCGCCATCGCCGAGCGCGATGCCATCTACGCCAACCTGGACGCCACCGACGACGACTACATGAAGGCCGCCGAGCTGGAAGGCATGGTTGCCGAGTACGATGGCTATACCGCTGAATCCCGTGCAGGCGAACTGCTGCTGGGCGCAGGTATCCCCATCGAACAGCACAACGGTCCCATGAGCGAAGTGGCACCAGGCTGGAAACTGCGGGTGCTGCTGGCCCAGGCCCTCTTCTCCAACCCCGACATCTTGTTGCTGGACGAACCGACCAACAACCTGGACATCAATACCATCCGCTGGCTGGAGCAGGTGCTCAACGATCGTGAAAGCACCATGATCATCATCTCTCACGATCGTCACTTCCTGAACTCTGTCTGCACCCACATGGCGGATCTGGACTACGGCGAGCTGCGCGTCTACCCGGGCAACTACGACGAGTACATGACAGCCGCCACCCAGGCCCGCGAGCGTCTGCTCTCCGACAACGCCAAGAAGAAGGCCCAGATCGCCGATCTGCAATCCTTCGTCTCCCGTTTCAGCGCCAACGCCTCCAAATCCAGCCAGGCCACCTCTCGCCTCAAGCAGATCGACAAGATCAAGATTGAGGAAGTGAAGGTGTCCAGCCGTCAGAACCCCTTCATCCGCTTCGAGCAGGAGAAGAAGCTCTACCGCAACATCCTGGAAATGGAAAACGTTGCCAAAGGCTATGGCGATGCGCCCCTGTTCAAGGGCCTCAGCATGATGCTGGAAGTGGGTGAGAAGGTCGCCATTCTGGGTACCAACGGCATCGGTAAATCCACCCTGATCAAGACCCTCGTTGGCGATCTGACCCCGGATACCGGCACCATCAAATGGTCCGAGAATGCCCAGATCGGTTACTACGCTCAGGATCATGCTGAAGACTTCGACACCGACCTCAATGTGTTCGACTGGATGGCACAGTGGAAACAGGAGAATGAAGATGAGCAGGCGGTACGCTCCATTCTCGGTCGTCTGTTGTTCACCCAGGATGACATCAAGAAGCCGGTCAAGGTGCTCTCCGGTGGTGAACAGGGTCGCATGCTGTTCGGCAAGCTGATGATGCAACGCCCCAACATCCTCATCATGGATGAACCGACCAACCACCTGGACATGGAATCTATTGAATCCTTGAACATGGCGCTGGAAATGTATCAGGGCACCCTGATCTTCGTCTCCCACGACCGCGAATTCGTCTCCTCATTGGCGACCCGCATCCTGGAACTGAGCGAGAACGGTATCCGTGACTTCGGCGGCACCTACGAGGAGTACCTGCGCACTCAGGGCGTGGTGTAACCCCTCGCCTGCCAGGGCGCTTGAATAGAAAAAACCGGCAAGTGATTGCCGGTTTTTTTATGGCCGCCGCACTCTGATCCGTCCCCTGCGGGCAACCAACACATATACGCATTTCTACGCTGCGCATAACGTATCACGCAGGTCACGCAGGTCACGCAGGTCACGCAGGTCACGCAGGTCACGCAGGTCACGCAGGTCACGCAGCCAGCATAGCGACCTCAACCCCGCTTCGCAGATAAAAAAACGGCCCCATCACGGGGCCGTTTTCAATGGGTTGCAACCGGTCGGGTTTATTCGACTGTGGCTTCCACATCGGTGAAGTACTCGATCTTGGCGGCTTTGCGCAGCTCGTCGATCAGGGACTTGTAGCTCACCTGGGCCTTGCCCTGGCCAAGCTGGCCTTGCAGCAGGCTGACCATCTGGGACGGCTCCTTGGCTACCACCACCTTGTCCAATGCGACCACCACGCGATCACCATTGGCTTCAGCGACCAGCTCGACACTCGGCTTGCCATCCTTCGGATGAGGCATGCGGAACACCTGGGCAACCAGGTTCTGATCCATGTCCTGAGCGAAGCGGGCAACCCCTTTGTGGGTCTCCATCTTCAAGCCCAGCGCAGTCAGATCAGCCTGGATGTTCTCACCAGCCTTCAGCTTGTCCAGCAGGCCCTGCGCCTTGCCACGAGCCACTTCACTGGCCTTGTCATGCTTGATGGCCGCGATCACCTGCTCCTTGATCTCCGCCAGCGGTTTGGCCGCTTTCGGTTGATAACCTGTGATGTGCAGGACCAGCGCCTTGCCATCAGCCAATTCGATCACATCCGAGTTGGTGTTGTCATCGCGCAGCTGTTCGGAGAACGCCACCGAGAGCACCTTGGGATCATTGAGGGGTGCCGGTGCATCCGCCTGACTGAAGAAGTCCACAGACTGCACCTTGAGGCCCATGGTATCGGCGGTCAGATCCAGCGAGTCCGGGTTCTCGAAGCTGCTGTCAGCCATTTTCTGCTGCTCGGCAAAGAACAGCTCCTTGGCCTTGTCAGCCTGCAGACGTCGGATGGTTTCACCCATGACATCCACAAACGGCTTGGTCTGAGCCGCTTCAACACCCAGCAACTTGATGACGTGGAAACCGAACGGGCTCTTCACCAGGTTGGAGAGATCCCCTGCCTTGTTCAGGGCAAAGGCAGCCTGCTCGAAGGCCGGATCCATCACCCCTTTCTCGAACCAGTCCAGCTCGCCGCCCTTCTTCGCAGAGAAAGTATCGGAGGAGTTGGCCTTGGCCAGCGCAGCAAAATCATCGCCGCCCTTGGCCTTGGTCAGGAGTTCGCCAGCCAGCTTCTCGGCCGCCTTCTCATCCTTACCAAACGGGATCAGGATATGCGCTACATGACGACGCTCGGCACGCTGGAACAGGTCCTGGTGCTGATCGTAGTAATCCTTGGCATCCTGCTCGGTGACCTTGATATCTTTGCCGAGGTTGGCCGCATCCAGCAGCAGATAGTCGACCTTCACCTTCTCGTCGTTCATGAAACGCGCGCTGTTGGTCTTGTAGTACTGCTCCACTTCCTGATCGGAAACCTGGACATCGCCCAGATAAGCGGCGGCGGCAAGACGCACCAGACGCAGATCACGGGTCTGGTTGTAGAGCTTGTCGAGTTGCTCCGCTTCACCCTTGAGCGCGAACTCGGTGCCGAGCAGGGCGCCCATCAGCTGTTGACGCACCATGTCCTGGCGCAGTGAGTCACGGAACATCTCCGGTGTCATGCCGGCACGACGAATGAGCTGCAGGTAGCGATCATTGTTGAATTTGCCATTTTCGGCAAACTCCGGCATGGCGATGATGGCCTGTTTGATCTGCTCGTCACTGACCCGCAGACCCAGTTCACGGGCCTTGCTGTCGAACAGGGCCTGATCGATCAGCCTGTCCAGCACACCGCGGCGGAACTGCTTCATGTAGTCAGGGTTCGCGGCCAACTGGCTGAAAGATTCCCCCATTTGGGATTCCATGCGGGCCCGCTCGTTGCGATAGGCATTTTCCAGCGCAGCGGAGCTGATGTCATTGCCGTTGACGGTAGCGGGGGCGGTACGTGCCGGGCCATTGAGGTAACTGCCTACACCGGCCAAGGCAAAGGAGAGGATGATCAGGCCCAAGATAACCTTGGCTACCTTGCCCTGCGCCCCTTCGCGTAGTTTATCCAACATCATGTTTGTACTTATGCTCCCGAACTCGATGGGCGTAAATAATGAAAAGGCGCACCGATTGCGATGCGCCTTGGTCAATCAGTATGAGGGAGAGCCCTCTCACTTGTCTGGTCTGTGACCAAGGACGGTGGCCGATGTAATATCAGCGCCCGGCTTAGTTGACAGCGTCTTTCAGGGCCTTGCCGGCTTTGAAAGCAGGAACTTTACCAGCTGCGATTTCGATGGTCGCGCCAGTTTGCGGGTTACGACCAGAACGGGCAGCACGCTCGCGCACGGCGAAAGTACCGAAACCCACCAGAGCAACCTGGTCACCCTCTTTCAGGGCTTCACCCACGGCATCAATGAAAGCGTCCAGCGCACGGCCAGCAGCGGCTTTGGAGATATCAGCACCGTCTGCAATCTTGTCAATCAGTTGAGATTTATTCACTCTTATATTCCCCTTTTATCGAACATCGCTGCGGCGCTGATTTCCCTGGCCACAACAAGTGGAGGTTTTATAGCAAGCCTCCTGATCAGTTGCAAGTGACAATCTAGCGCAAACCCGCGCCACATCACGCATTGCGACTCATCATGAGTACCCGATCGGTGGTCAAGGCTACTTCCGTTACCCGGCGCATGCAAGCCTTAACCACCCCCCGAATGCGCCAAATTTGCGGCGCATCAACATTTACACGACAGAAACGCGCTCAAACCCTTGCGGATTGTCCTGCAACGCCAGTTCCAGCACTTCATCAATCCAGCGAACCGGATAGATTTCAAGGTCTTGTTTGACGTTGTCCGGGATCTCTTCGAGGTCTCGTTCGTTTTCTTTCGGGATAAGTACACGCTTGATGCCACCACGATGAGCCGCCAGCAGCTTCTCTTTGAGACCGCCGATGGGCAGCACTTCGCCGCGCAAGGTGATTTCCCCCGTCATGGCCACATCAGCACGAACCGGATTACCGGTCAAGCTGGAGACCAGGGCGGTACACATGGCGATACCGGCACTCGGACCGTCTTTCGGGGTCGCCCCTTCCGGCACGTGCACATGAATATCGCGCTTCTCGTAGAAGTCGGCATTGATGCGCAGCTTGTCGGCACGGGCCCGTACTACCGTCATGGCAGCCTGGATGGACTCCTGCATCACATCACCGAGTGAACCGGTGTAGGTGAGCTTGCCCTTGCCCGGCATGTTGGTGGTTTCGATGGTGAGCAGATCGCCGCCCACTTCGGTCCACGCCAAACCACAGACCTGACCGACCTGGTTCTGGTCGGTGGCCTTGCCGTAGTCGAAACGCTGCACCCCGAGGAACTCCTTGAGGTTGGCCTGATTGACCTGAACATGCTTGATGCTCTTGTCCAGCAGGATGCGCTTGACCGCCTTGCGACAAATCTTGGAGATCTCCCGCTCCAGATTCCGCACCCCCGCCTCGCGGGTGTAGTAGCGGATCACACCGACCAGGGCAGAATCTTCGATGGTGATCTCGGACTCTTTCAGGCCATTGCGCTGGATCTGCTTGGAGACCAGATGCTGCTTGGCAATATTGAGCTTCTCATCTTCGGTATAACCGGAGAGGCGGATCACTTCCATCCGGTCCAACAGCGGACCCGGGATGTTCATGGAGTTGGAGGTGGCCACGAACATGACGTCCGACAGGTCATAATCCACTTCCAGATAGTGATCGTTGAAGCTGTTGTTCTGCTCGGGATCCAGCACTTCCAGCAAGGCGGAAGCGGGATCGCCACGCATGTCCGAGCTCATCTTGTCGATTTCATCGAGCAGGAACAGCGGGTTTTTCACCCCCACCTTCGCCATCTTCTGGATGAGCTTGCCGGGCATGGAACCGATATAGGTTCGACGGTGACCGCGGATTTCCGCTTCGTCACGCACCCCACCCAAGGCCATGCGCACATACTTGCGACCGGTCGCCTTGGCGATGGACTGACCCAGCGAGGTCTTGCCCACACCGGGAGGCCCAACCAGACAGAGGATCGGACCTTTAAGCTTGTTAACCCGCGCCTGTACCGCCAGATACTCGAGGATGCGCTCCTTGACCTTCTCCAGACCAAAGTGATCCGAATCCAGCACCTCCTGCGCCTTGCCAAGGTCTTTCTTGACCTTGGAGCGCGCCTTCCAAGGCACCTGCACCATCCAGTCCACATAGCTGCGCACGACTGTGGCTTCGGCAGACATGGGAGACATCATCTTCAGCTTGGCGAGCTCGGCATGGGCCTTTTCACGGGCATCTTCCGGCATGCCTGCCTCTTCAATCTTGCGATTGAGGGCTTCAAATTCATCCGGGCTGTCTTCCAGCTCACCCAGCTCTTTCTGGATGGCCTTCATCTGCTCGTTGAGATAGTACTCCCGCTGGCTCTTCTCCATCTGCTTCTTGACCCGGGTACGGATGCGTTTCTCGACCTGCAGCAGGTCAATCTCCGACTCCATCATGGCCATCAGAAACTCGATGCGCTCGGACACAGAGGCGATTTCCAGCACCTTCTGCTTGTCTTCGAGCTTGAGCGGCATGTGCGCGGCCATGGTATCGGCCAGGCGAGCAGCATCATCGATCGCCGAAATCGAGGTCAATACCTCGGGCGGGATCTTCTTGTTGAGCTTGATATAGCCTTCAAACTGACCGATGGCGGAGCGCACCAGCACGTCCTGGTCCTTCTCCTCGATGGCGGTGGAAGCGATGTACTGCGCCTCACCGACGAAGAAGTCCTTGTCATCGATTATCCGCTCAAGACGGGCACGCTGGCCCCCTTCCACCAGCACCTTGACGGTGCCATCCGGCAGCTTGAGCATCTGTAGAATATTGGCCACTGTCCCGACGGAGAAAATTTCCTCCACCGTCGGCTCATCGGTTGACGCGTCCTTCTGAGCCACCAGCAGAACTTTTTTGTCCTGCTCCATGGCCGCTTCCAGACAGCGAATGGATTTTTCCCGCCCCACAAAGAGTGGAATGACCATGTGGGGGTAAACCACCACGTCACGAAGAGGCAGGACGGGAATCTCGATGCGTTCTGAACGCTCTAGGTTCATATATGTCCTCTCGGCTTGTTATACCGTTGGCAAAGCGCTTGGCTGAGTATATGGGGGCGCAGAGATGAGATTCAATCGCCGAATCGGTAAAAAGCATGAAAGGGGCAAAAAGCCCCTTTCATTTGATTAAAAATCAGACTGTTACTCTGATACAGCAGCCTGGGTCTCGGGATTTTCGTAGATCATCAAGGGCGCGGAGTCCCCTTTGATCACCGTCTCGTCGATCACCACCTTGCTGACACCCTCCAGGGATGGCAGGTCATACATGGTATCGAGCAACACGGCTTCGACTATGGATCTCAGACCACGGGCACCGGTTTTCCGCTCCATCGCCTTGTGCGCAATGGCGTTCAAGGCGTCGTCACGGAACTCCAGCTCCACCCCTTCAAGATCGAACAAGGCAGCATATTGCTTGGTCAGCGCATTTTTCGGCTCTTTCAGGATCTGGATGAGGGCAGCCTCGTCCAGCTCGGTCAAGGTCGCGACCACAGGCAAACGGCCGATGAACTCGGGGATGAGACCATATTTGATCAAATCTTCCGGCTCCACCTTGGCAAAGTTCTCGCTCAAGGTCGCTCTGGCATTCTTGGATTTGACGTCAGCGCCAAAACCGATGCCGGTGCCCTTGACGGAGCGTTGCTCGATCACCTTGTCCAGACCGGCAAAGGCGCCGCCACAGATGAAGAGGATCTTGGAGGTATCGACCTGCAAGAACTCCTGCTGCGGGTGCTTGCGACCACCTTGCGGCGGCACGGAAGCAATGGTGCCTTCGATCAGCTTGAGCAGGGCCTGCTGCACCCCTTCCCCGGACACGTCGCGGGTAATGGAGGGGTTGTCTGACTTGCGGGAGATCTTGTCGATCTCGTCGATATAGACGATGCCGCGCTGGGCCTTCTCTACGTCGTAGTCACACTTTTGCAACAGCTTCTGGATGATGTTCTCCACGTCTTCGCCCACATAACCGGCTTCGGTCAGTGTGGTGGCGTCGGCCATGGTGAACGGCACATCCAGCAGACGAGCAAGTGTTTCAGCCAGCAGCGTCTTGCCGCTACCGGTCGGGCCAATCAACAGAATGTTGGACTTGCCCAGCTCCACGCCACCGGCTTCGCTACTGTTACGCAGACGCTTGTAGTGGTTGTAGACGGCCACGGCCAACACCTTCTTGGCATATTCCTGCCCGATCACATAGTCATCCAGGTGAGCACGGATTTCATGAGGGGTCGGCAGCTCGCTACCATCGCGCTTGGGAGAGATCTCGCGGATCTCTTCGCGGATGATGTCGTTGCACAGCTCGACACACTCATCACATATGTAGACGGAAGGGCCAGCGATCAGCTTGCGCACTTCATGCTGGCTTTTGCCGCAAAAAGAGCAGTAGAGCAGCTTATCACCCTCACCCTTGCGTTTTTCTGTCATTCAGCAACCTCGTTTTATCAATAGAGGATGGGTCGTCCCGTTGAGTTTACAACAGTCCGCGACACCCTGCTCAAGCACGCTAGTTCAGGACACAGTCACTCAGGCCATGTCCAGGACGATACCGGAGCTCAGCCGCGCTGGCTCAGGATACCGTCAACCAGGCCATAAGCCACGGCTTGATCGGCCGACATGAAGTTGTCACGGTCGGTATCACGCTCTATGGTGGCCATCTCCTGACCGGTATGGAAGGCCAGACGCTCGTTCAGGGTATTCTTGATTTTCAGGATCTCCTGGGCATGGATCTGGATATCAGATGCCTGTCCCTGGAAACCGCCCAACGGCTGATGGATCATCACACGGGCACTGGGCAGGCAAAAACGCTTGCCCTTGGCACCACCGGCCAGCAGGAAGGCACCCATGGAGCAGGCTTGCCCCATACAGACGGTACTCACATCCGGCTTGATGAACTGCATTGTGTCATAAATGGACATGCCGGCCGTGACGGCACCACCCGGAGAGTTGATGTAGATGCTGATGTCCTGATCCGGATTTTCGGACTCCAGAAACAGCAGCTGGGCTACAACCAGATTTGCCATATGATCTTCAACCTGACCAGTCAGGAAGATCACCCGCTCCTTCAACAGACGAGAATAAATGTCGTAAGAACGCTCCCCTTTTGCAGTCTGCTCTACCACCATGGGGATGAGCGCATTGCGTGGGGATTCAGTCACATCGTTATAGTTCTTGTACATAAGGCATTGTCCCTAAAATAAAATGGCCCGAGTGGAGATCACACGAGCCATTATACTTAACAGTCTTGACCTTAAGTCAAATGTTCTTAGGCAGCGGCACCGGACTTGTTGATCACTTCGTCAAAGGCAACTTCTTTCTCGGTCACTTGCGCTTTGGACAGGATCAGGTCGATGGCTTGATCTTCAACCGCCAGATTGCGCACGCCATTCAGCATTTGCTCATTCTTCTGGTAGTACTCGATCACTTCCTTCGGATCTTCGTAGGCAGTGGCCATGGACTCGATGATGCTGGTCACGCGGGCATCGTCAGCCTTGATCTCGTTGGTGCGGATCACATCGCCCAGCAGCAGACCTACGCGTACGCGACGCTCGGCCTGAGCCTGGAACAGTTCAGCCGGCAGCTCAGGTGCGTTGCCGCCCTGGAAACCGCCAAAACGCTGCAGAGCCTGTTGACGCAGGGTATCGATCTCCTGAGCAACGGCAGCCTTCGGCAGATCGATCTGGTTGGCTTCAACCAGACCGTTCAGAACCTGCTCTTTCACGCTGTTTTTCAGGGCTTGAGCCAGTTCGCGCTCCATGTTCTTGCGCACTTCGGCTTTCAGCTCTTCAACGTTGCCGCTCTCGATACCGAAACGCTTGACGAACTCTTCAGTCAGCTCAGGCAGGATCTGCTCTTCAACCTTGATCAGCTTGGAAGCGAACTTGGCCGCTTTGCCTTTCAGGTTTTCAGCGTGGTAGTCAGCCGGGAAAGTCACTTCGATAGTGAACTCGTCGCCCGCTTTCTTGCCCATGATGGCGTCTTCGAAGCCAGGGATCATACGACCGGCACCCAGTACCAGGTTGAAGCCTTCGGCTTTGCCGCCGTCGAACTCTTCACCGTCGATGGAACCGATGAAGTCCATGGTCACACGCATGCCATCGGCAGCGGCGGCATCGACATCAGCCCAAGTGGCGTGCTGCTTGCGCAGGGTGTCGATCATGTTGGCCAGATCTTCATCCTTGACGGTCGCAACCGGCTTCTCGACCTTGATGGTCTCCAGGCCAGCCACTTCAAACTCGGGGTAAACTTCAAAGGTCGCGGTGAATTCGAAATCCTGACCTTCCTGGATCTCTTTCGGCTCCATGGTCGGGGCACCGGCCGGGCTCAATTTGTTTTCGATGATGGCCTTGATGAAGTTGTTCTGCATCATTTCATCAGCAACACGAGCGTGAGCCATGGCGCCGAACATCTTCTTGATGATGGCAACCGGGGCCTTGCCAGGACGGAAACCGTCGATACGACGGGTTTTGGCCAGGCCGTTCAATTCTTTACGCACGGCAGCGTCAACGGTAGCAGCCGGTACAGTGATGGTAAGACGGCGTTCCAGACCCTGGGTTGTCTCTACAGAAACTTGCATTCTTTTACCTCGTTCAACTCAGCACTGTGTGCTGACCCTTATTGCCCCTGGGCAAAGCCCGGAGTCTTCCTGTTTATAAAGACAACGACTGTCTTTGTGATGAGAAAATATGACGCGACATTATAGCGGCGCACTTTGGTCGAGTCGAGCCACACATCCCCCAACGGGGGTGGCGATAGCACAATTCGCGCAAAACTGACCCTTATATGGGGAACTCCCGAGCAGACTTCAAGCGCACAACACGCAAGAATTTGCACTTGCTCACCTTTTTTCGCGCAAAGGCCTACTTTTTCACCTCATTTTCTGCCAAAAAGGCAGCCTGTTCAGGGGTTGCGACCCAAATTGTCCACCCTGTCACATCAACCATTGCGTCTATGGCCGCTGCTCGCTATGGTGACAGCCAAATTTATGAGTCTGGAGTGACCAACATGGCCTTTTTCCGCTTCTTGTTTAACCTGCTCTGGTTTGTACTGGGGGGCGTCTTCATGGGGCTGGCCTGGTGGCTGGCCGGGCTGCTCTGCTTTGTCTCGCTGATCGGGATCCCCTGGGGTCGCGCCTGCTTCGTCATCGGCACCTTTACCTTCTTCCCGTTTGGCAAGCAGGCGGTGAGCCGCAAGAGCATGACTGGGCAAAGCGACATCGGCACCGGTACTCTGGGGCTGATTGGCAACATACTCTGGTTCCTGGTGATCGGGATCTGGCTGGCAATCGGTCACATTGCCTCCGCGCTGGCCTGCTTCGTGACCATCATAGGCATTCCGTTTGGCATCCAGCACCTCAAGCTGGCCTTGATTGCCCTGGCCCCCATCGGTCAGATGGTGGTGACCAACCACGAAGCCGAATCCGGTCGCTACATTCGCTGAGCACCACGCAAAATTGCACGGGCAAGCTGCCTGCGCAGCAAAAAAAGGGCAGACTAGGGTCTGCCCTTTTTCATTGCCACTGCCCGAGGCCCTCCATGCTTCCCAGCCATTTTTTTGCCAATCTCGCCCGCATGAAACTCATTTACCGCTGGCCGCTGATGCGCAACATACAACCTGAAAACATCGCCGAGCACAGTCTGCAGGTGGCCATGGTGGCCCACGCCCTGGGGCTTATCCAGAATCGTCTTTTTGGTGGCCAAGTCGATGCGGATCGCGCCGCCGTGATGGCGCTCTACCACGACAGCAGCGAGGTGCTGACCGGCGATCTGCCCACACCGGTCAAGTATTTCAATCCCGAAATTGCGAGGGAGTACAAGAAGATAGAGCTGGCCGCCGAGCAGCGCCTGCTGGGGATGCTACCGGCCGAACTGGTGGAGGATTTTCGCCCTCTGCTGGACTCGGGAGCCCAGGACGCCGGGCTGGTTCGTCTGGTGAAAGACGCCGATACCCTCTGCGCCTACACCAAGTGTCTGGAGGAGATAAACGCCGGCAACCGGGAGTTCGAACCGGCCAGGAAACGCCTCGAAGCCATGCTGGAAGCGCGCATGAGCCCGCAGATGCATTACTTCATCGATGTCTTCGTGGCAAGCTTCTCCCTGCCGCTCGATGAGCTGAACGCACACTAGCAGCCCAAACCACCTGAAAACAGAAGGGCCCGCCGGTTTGCACCGGCGGGCCCTTCGTTATTTATCGGCAGATCAGATACCGCGCATCAGTGCCCCAACTCCCGCGATGGCACCAGACCGCTCGCCCGCCAGGCGGGGTAAAGCGTCGCCAGCAGGCTCATCAGTATGGCTGCGCCAGTCACGATAGCCAGATCCTGCATGTGCAATTCGGTCGGCAGGAAGTCGATGAAGTAGATGTCGGGGTTGAGGAAGCGATGGCCTATCACCCCTTCGATAAAGCTCAGGATCTGGGTCAGCTTGCTGGAGAGCAGGCCGCCGAGCAGGGCCCCGAGCAAGGCGCCGAGCACCCCGTTCACCATGCCCTGAATGACAAAGGTAAGCCGGATCTGACCGGGGCTCGCCCCCATGGTCTTCAAGATGGCAATCTCGCTGCGCTTCTCGTTCACCGCCATCACCAGGGTGGAGACGATGTTGAAGCAGGCCACCGCCACCACCATCAGCATCACCACATACATGACGGTACGCACCATCTGTATGTCCTGATAGAGGTAGCCCTGCCGGCTCATCCAGCTGCTGATGTAGACGTAATGCGGAAATTTCTGGGCAGCCGCGACCGTGATGGATTGTGCCTTGAGCACATCGCTGACCTTGAGGCTGAACCCTTCCACCGTATTGCCCATGCCGGTCATGGTCTGGGCATCGGCCAGGTGCATGAAGCCGAGCATGCCATCGAGCTGACCGCCGATCTCAAGCAGGCCCACTACCTTGAGGGATTCCCGCTTCGGGTTCTTGATGCCGGCGGCATCCCCCCCTTGCGGCAGAAAGAGGGCAACCGAGTCACCTATCTTGACCCCCAGCTTGTCGGCGATGGTCTTGCCGAGAATCAGCCCATGTTCTCCCACCTGCAGTTCACGCAGACCACGGCCAGTCATGTACTTGCCCGCATCGGACAGATTCGCTTCGAGCTCCGGCAACACGGCACGCACCTGCAAGCCCTTGAGGGCATTGCCATGCTCAAGCAAACCGTTGAGGGTGATCACAGGCGCGGCAGCTTCCACCCCTGGCTGGGCCAGCAGGTAATCCCGCAACTTGGGCCAGTCAGGCAATGGCGCCTCCATCCCCATCAGCTCACCGTGAGGCACCACTGAGAGCACCCTGTCTTTCAGCTCCCGCTCGAACCCGTTCATGGCAGAGAGACCCAGAATGAGGGCCATCACTCCGAGGGCGATGCCGATGAGGGACGAGGCGGAAATAAAGGCGATGAAGCCGTTGCGACGACGGGAGCGGCTGTAACGCAGGCCCAGAAAAAGGGGCAGCGGTTTGAACATCAGGCGACCTCCGCCATGATGCCGCTCACCAGGGTGACCCGCCGATGGAGCTTGGCGGCCAGACTCAGGTCATGGGTGACTACCACAAAGGCAGTGCCCAGCTCACGATTGAGCTCACAGAGCAGCTCGTAAACAGCAGTGGCGCTGGCATGATCCAGGTTTCCGGTGGGCTCGTCCGCCAGCACCAGGCTGGGCTCGTTGACTAGGGCGCGGGCAATGGCCACCCGCTGGCGTTCGCCACCGGACAGCTCGGATGGACGGTGATTCAACCGATGGGATAACCCCACCCGACCCAGCATGCGAGTCGCCTTGTCGGTGGCGACAGCCACCGACTCACCGGCAATAAGCAGCGGCATGGCGGTGTTCTCCAGCGCGGTAAACTCGGCGAGCAGGTGGTGGAACTGATAGACAAATCCCAGCTCCTGGTTGCGGAATCTCGCCTGGGTACGGCTATCCCAGTGGTGGATATCCTGCCCCTTGAACAGCACGGCACCGCTTGACGGGTTGTCGAGCGCCCCCATCAGGTGCAGCAAGGTGGTCTTGCCCGATCCCGAGCTGCCCACCACCGCCAGCATCTCGCCGGGGGCCACACTCAGATCAATCCCCTTGAGGACCTGGGTCTCCAGCTCACCCTCTTGATAAACATGATTCAGGGCCTGACAACGCAGCAGAGGTTCACTGGACAAGGGTTCATTCATAAAGGGAGCTCCACTTACGCCGGTAATCTCACCGGAGGTAACAACAGAAGATGAGTTATTCATAACGCAGCGCCTCGGCCGGTTTCACCCGGGCCGCACGGGCCGCAGGGTAGAGGGTGGCACTGAAGCTGAGCAGCACGGCGCCCAGCAGGATGGTAATGACCTGGCTTGGCTCCACTATCACGGGCAGGCCGCTACCGCCCGCCGTCATATAGAGATTGAGCCCCACCGCATCGAGCAGGGGGTTGAGTCCGAGCGAGAGTGCGAGCCCGGTCAGACCGCCAAGCAGGGCACCAATCACACCGCTGGAAGCGCCGAGCACCATGAATATCTTGACGATACCCGACTCGTTCATGCCCATGGTGCGCAGTATGGCAACCTCTCCCTCCTTGTCGGTGACCACCATCACCAAGGCGGAGAGGATGTTGAAGGTGGCGACCGCGATGATCAGCACCAGCATCAGCCCCATCATGCGCTTCTCCATGGCGACCGCCTGAAACAGCTCACCGCGCTCTCGGCGCCAGTCCTGCCATTCCAGCCCGTCCGGCAATGCCGTCTTTATCACCTGATCGGCGGCGAAGGGATCGTCCAGCCAGAGCCGAATGCCGCCGACGGTTTCTGTCGGCAGACGCAGCAGGCGCTGGGCATCCCCCAACGCAACCAGGGCAACCTGGCTATCCACGTCGGCGCCGACCCCGAAGATACCGGAAACGGTAAACAGGCGCTGGGCAGGGACCCGACCAAAGGGCGTGAAACGGGTACCCTCGGTCAGAAGCAGACGAACCTGATCTCCCATGGAGACCTTGAGACGGCTTGCCACCCCCTGCCCCAGCACTATGTGGTATTCACCCTGCTGCAGGCTGTCGAGGCGACCCATCTGCATCTGGGCGTGCAGTATGTCATCCTTTGGCCATAGGGCCGGGTCTATCCCCTGTACGCTGACACCGATGAGCTGACCCGGGCTCTGCAACATCCCTTCGCTATCGAGCATGGGGGCGCTGGCAATCACATGGGGCAGCTTGGCAAGGTCGGGCAAACCGTCGGGATGGGCATCGATGCGGCCAGTCTGGTTGGTCACCACCACATGGGGGATCACGCCCAGGATCCGGCCCTTGAGCTGCCCTTCGAAGCCGTTCATCACGGATATGACCACCATCAGGGCCGCGACCCCGATGGCGATACCAAAGGTGGAGAACAGGGAGATGAATGAAACGAAGCGATTACTGCGTCGTGAGCCTGCGTAGCGAAGGCCAATGGCCAGCGACAGCGGCTGAAAAAGTCCAGTCTTCAAGGAGTTCTACGTTGCCAACAAAATAAGATACCGGATAATAAAGGGAAACCGTCTATGACAACAAGGGATAGCCTCCATGCAGGAACAGTTCTTCAGCGTCACCCATGCCACCCCGGTCAATGTGATCCCCATGCCCGGTGACTTTCATCTGCCGACGCTGGAGGCACTGGAGGCCGAACTGCCCGAGCCCTTTCGCATCGCCTCCTCCATCACCTCCATCGACATGGTGACCAGTCGCCTGATGCGAAACCAGAATGAATCGATGCACGATCTGGTGGAAATCGTCAACCAGCAGTCGCGCAAGATCGACATGATCATGGGTTATGTGCTGTCGGTGCAAGATCACCCCGAGCATCGCTTCCACACCCTGCGCTTTGGCGCAGGCCAGCTTACCTACCTGCATCCGCACCAGGGCCATGGCGAGCCACCGCCCCTGCACCAGATAGTGCGACTCAAGATCTTCCTGCGGGAAGAGGCCTCCGCCATCTACTGCTATGCCGAGGTCAAGCAGCTGGACCCGAGCGAACATGGCACTCAGGTGGGGCTCGATTATGCCCGGATCCGTGAGGATGACCGCGAACTACTGGTCCGTGCCAGCCTGCATGTCCAATCCAAGCAACTCAAATTGCGTGCTCAAGACCGTCAACGTTAAAAGAATCGAATGATGCCAATGAAGCTTCCCGCCTTGCCCGCCAAGGCGGGCCAAAAGTTAACGCTCGGCCAGTTGACCGGCAGCAGCCTTTCACTGGTTGCCGCCCGCCTTACCACCCAAGCGAACCGCCCGGTCCTGCTGGTGACCGCCGATACCCCGAGTGCCCTGCGCCTCGAGCAGGAATTGCAGTTCCTGCTGGCCGATCAAGGTTGCCCTGTGCTGATGTTCCCGGATTGGGAAACCCTGCCCTACGACACCTTTTCCCCCCATCAGGACATCATCTCCCAGCGACTGGAGACCCTCTACAAACTGCCGCAAATGAGCGCCGGCGTGCTGATCGTGCCCATCTCGACCTTGATGCTGCGCTGCGCTCCCCAGGTCTACCTCGACAAGTACAGCCTGATGGTGAAGGCCGGTCAGCGCCTCAACCTGCAACAACTGCGAGGGCGTCTGGCCGAAGCCGGTTATGTGGCGGTGGATCAGGTGCTGGAGCACGGCGAGTTTGCCGCCCGCGGCTCACTGCTCGATCTCTTTCCCATGGGCAGCAGCAGCCCCTATCGCATCGACTTTTTCGATGACGAG
>Ga0115550_1000421_pt1 | contig 36064 bp, 30 predicted proteins | sample COGITO_mtgs_1005_FD_87177 | JGI IMG/M metagenome (GOLD analysis project Ga0115550, IMG submission 87177) | Pelagic marine microbial communities from North Sea - COGITO_mtgs_100511 | ecosystem: Environmental > Aquatic > Marine > Epipelagic | place: Germany:Helgoland, sampling site Kabeltonne...
ATCCCCCCATATCGTTCTAGTAACGCTTTCTCAACTACTTTATAATATTCACCATTAGCAACCAAAATAAGTTCAAAAGACACATCAACTTGGTCTAAAATACTAGAAATAGCTATGTCTGTATATTGATCAATCTTGTTCAAAGCTAGAATAACAGAGACTTTTGGATAATTTTGCGAAACCAGCATATTTTACTTATCCATTCTAATCCATGTTGAGAGAGAAGGATCTGATGAACATTTTGGTTTAATATTGTACCAAGGATTTGGAGATATAACCACCTGCTCTTTATGTTTCCCAAGCCAAGCCCCCCACCAACTAAAGCTACTATTGGCAATAATATGGTGATAGGCTCTACTCATTAAAAATAGGTCCTCTTCCTGGGTATTTCCCTCTATGAATTCTACATTCTCAAATTTAGATAGTTCGGACGCTAATTCTTCGCGAGCCATGGCTATATCATCACTGAAGACAAACACTGAGTGAATATCTGTTACATCTATCATGTAAGACAAGGCTTTCCTATAAAAACTTAGACTGCACACACCATGAGTTTGGTTGGCTTTCGCATTATTAACATAATCTCCTTTTCTGACATGCACAGAGAGCACTCGTTCATGCTCCATTTTCTCAAGTAGTATTTGAACTCGTGGGGTAACTTTTTTTGGAATAACCATTTTTTTCAGGTCATCCCAACAACTATCAAAATATCTATGCGATTGCCAAAACCCCATATAGACACCATCAGGGATGACAGGAAGATCATCACCATCAAGCAACCCCTCATGAATGAATTTTCTGAAAACAGAGGAAACCTGAGGCCAATGGAGACACATTCGACAAATTACTTTTTCGAACAAATGCTTTGACGAATTACTCTTAGCTAGCGTTGGTAATACTCCTAACTGTAGATTATCTAATCTAAACCCACCATGATCCCCGTTATGATCATAATGACTGAGATCAATAAAATAAGGTGTACCACTCTTTTTTGACAATGCATAAAAAGTCGCCCACTGAAATAACTGGTTACCTAAACCACCAGACATCTTAACAATCATTTCTACACCCTTGTCGCTCACAGAGAAAAGCATAAAAAACTATAACAATGCAAGTTAATATGAATTTATGAAGAAAATCAAAGCTGGATGAACGAGCAAAATATACTAGATTTGGCAATATACAAAATAATAGAAAACCAATCTTGGATCTATCTATCACCCCTACAGAAGCCTGCATTCTTATTGTACTAATATGATCAAGGTATTTAATAATAATGCCCATTACCGCACACAGTGATATATACACAATATGACCAAAATATATTCCCTCCGCGAAATAACTTGAAGCAAAACCACCAGAAGTGAAGCCGACACCTCTAGCGAGATCAACACAAGCACCAAAATCACCACCACTAAAATATTCGTAATAGGATATACAGGAATTTATTTTATCTAGGAAATTTGCAGCACCATACACGACCTCAAAAGTAGCTCCCTGCTGCCCCAAGGGCAAATAAACCATCTCAAAGTTATTTTTAAATACTGAAAATCCGAGTCTATATTCAAGAACTAACGCAGATACATATACTATTATGATACCAATTGGTATCATAAATACCATTTTTATTTTTCTTCGCTCATTCAGAAAAAATAAAAACATCATAAAATAAGCTATTGTATATCCTCTCAACCCAATGATTATGAATCCTAAAGAGCCTATGAACAATAATAATGAGCCCCAAAAATATATATAGCGTGAACGTTCACTTGATGACAACAGATACAATGTAAGTATCATCTTAGATAAGAAAAAGAACTTCAAATGATCGTGAACACCATTAGATTCTAAAATTGAGAAGTAACTTTCTTGCCCTATAAGCTGCGCTATACCATATGACTTGTACAAAAAAACCAAGATAAGAAGCACGCTTAAATAAAGCATACCACTTCTAATCCAATTCGGTAAAGTTAATACGGTCTTAAACAGGAAAAGGTCATATTTCTCATACTTCACAGGAAACGACATAAATAAGCAAGTTATAGCAATGCCGATTCCGACTAGATATATTGCCTTTGCTACTTCGTATTCACCCCCGATAATACCAGCCTCGATAATATCGATTTCTGTGAAAAGATTGATAATTGGCCTTGATAGAATAAAAACCGAAATAGACATGATATAAAATCCAATCGGTGATACAGCACTTTTGTTTTTAGCCAATAATAATGTGAAAGACAATGGGAGTAATGATGTAATGGTAGCAATAAATATACCCGCCCCACCTCCTATTTCAAGATAAATATAGCATAATAATATTATACATAGCATAAAGATACTCGTTGACACAACAAGAAATCTATTCGTAATCATGGTTTGGTTCTTTCTTTTTTAGTCTCTTCATTAATGTTTTTGTTGCTTGGAAAGTGAATGAAGAAAAAAATAACAGTTGTTCGGCATATCCTACTCTATGCCTTTTTCCATTTATTAATTGAGATAGAGCCTCGAATACAGTCTCAGGATAAAATGACTCAACATATTTATGTGATTTATTTGAATGATAGTCATAACCGAACTGCACTAACTCATTTAGTATGATGTCTAATTTGGCTTTTCTTTGAATAGGATAAACATCACCTAATGAGAACTCCCCCAATGAATACCCGATTGAATCGTAAACCCATCTATACCCAGATTGTTCTGAGGCTCCTAATGAGAACGGATTAACAATAATACTTGGCAAAGTTATCTTTGCACCTTCTAGCACAGATGTACCCATAGCAAATAGCACATCTATTTTATTATTTATTTCACCCGATAATTTGTTATTAGGTATGATACCTAATAACTCTATACTAAATGAGAGTGTTTTTATCTCGTCCTTGACGAGCTCCATTGCATTCCCATCACCTATAATTGAAAATTGGTTAACATAAATCACTCCTTCACGATGAAGCCGATTCAAATCCTGAAGAAGACTTATTAATGGACCAACTTTGAAATCATTATCAATTCGTCCAACCCAACCAAAACGTAATGGCATTTTTTTTTGATGAATTAAATTAGACCGTTCTACAACTATAGGAAATACTAGGCCTTGGTATTTTTCATAACTACCTATATTTCCAACATCATGTGATAAGCCAACATAATCCGTAAATATTATTCTTTTGGTTTCCAAAATTTTCCGAAGAAACAAATCAACAACGAAAATAATTACTCGGAATGCAACTCCTATAATCTTGCTTTTTTTTATCATTCTCTCATTGATAAACGAGGCTCTAAACGCGCCATGCCCCATGCTCCAGATTATATAATCTTTGAACTTCAGACCTTGAAGGAGATAGGGGAAAATTGATGAAATCTCAGATGTGGGTAAAATAATATAATCCAGTAGAATTTTATTTTTTTTTGCCTCTTCTATATCGATTACATCGATATTATTACATGACATCCAATGAGAAAGTTTCCCTAACAAGACATTAGTTCCACCAAACTCAGACTGATATATAATGCCAACTTTTAGCATCATTTCATCCCCTACCAAAATTGACAAAAGTCTTCAAATTAGAATATGAAAAGGAAAAATAAATGATGTATGTAATGACATATGAATATATCGCGCCAAATACCCCATAATATGGAATTAATACATATCCCAAACAAACAAACATAAGTGAGAATAAAACCTCACTTATAATAAAATACTTTGTAGCCCCACGAGAAATCATGGGATACGCATATAGCCAGCTCGCAATTTTAATTACATCCCCAAGTAACTGAATAGCAAATAAATCTCTTGCTGGTTCAAAGTCCTTGGTGAAAATCAGCCAAATTGCGATATCACGTAGTAAATATACAGCTAATGCCAATAATGCAACGATAGGTATCACAATCAGAGCAGTCTTATTAATTTCACTAACCATTTCATCTGCATTATTTATAGATGAGAGCCTAGGAAGATAATAGGTTCCAAGAGCCATCGTTACAACACCAAGGTAAACCTCAGATATTTTCCAAACAGCTTGCCAATACCCTGTTACATCCCAACCAACATTATCAATCAATATTGTTCTGATCAATATCTGTGATATAGGCACAGTTAACGCAGTGGTCAATGCCATTAACATATAACCACCAATTGCTTTTCTTGCAGATCGTTCCGCTGTACCCCACCAATAATGTAATTTCAACCAAGGTTGTCTAACGTTAGCAATTAACATGACTAACCCAATCAAAGCCGATTGAACTGCTGCGGCTAATAGCGCGCCAGTGATGTTAGCCATTATAATCATCGCCATCATCACCGCACCTGAGATCATAGATGACAGCATACCTAGAATAACATAGCGGCGATATAGCTGCTGACCGTTAATAACAGAGTTGCACAGTGTACCGATAGAGGCTAGTGGTAACACACTTACGGTTATCACCACAACCCAGGATAATGCTTCGTCTTTAAATAACCACGTAGCGATAGTATCGGAAAGAAAAAATCCTGCAGGCATAACGATGCAATAGATAATAATTACCCATTGTAATGATGCTCGCCACCAAGGCAAGCAAGCATCAAAACCATCTCTCTGTTTTTCGGCTGTATAGCGGACAATTCCATTTCCGACTGGTGAATTTATAATACCATTCAAGCTGTTGACCATACTCTGCACTTGACCTAACATGGCCATGCCAGTAGGGCCGGTATATACGGCAACCACCTTGGCAATCACAAAACCCATAGCCATACGCAGCAGGGTTAATAACCCCGTCATGGCCGTGACTTTTAGCAAGCGCTTCATGCTACAAAACCGTTTACAGCATCAATGACGCTAGAAATCGCTTCATCACTCATGGCCGGGTCAAGGGGCAGAGACAGCACTTCCCGATGAAGAACTTCTGTCAACGGTAGAGAAAGACTAATCCATTCTCTGTATGCTTTTTGTTTATGAGGGGGGATTGGATAGTGGATTAGTGTTTGAACACCTTGTTGAGTCAACCATGCTTGTAATTGCTCTCTTTTTTCACAGCGAACAACAAATAGATGCCACACATGCAGCTCTTCAGCACTGACGTTCGGTAAAACAAGCAACGGATTTTTAATACCTTCACGATACATTTTGGCAATCTGTTGACGCCGCTGAGTTTCACCTTCCAGATATGGGAGTTTGACTCGTAGCATAGCTGCCTGTATTTCATCGAGGCGGCTATTTACACCTTTGTATAGGTTCTCGTATTTCTTATGCGAGCCATAGTTACGAAGTGCTTTTAATGCATGAGCCAATTCATCATCATTAGTGGTAATAGCCCCAGCATCACCCAACGCCCCAAGGTTTTTCCCCGGATAAAAGCTGAAACCAGCGGCATCACCCCAGTTACCAGCTAGTTTACCATCGATCTCCGCCCCATGAGCTTGTGCACAATCCTCCAGCACTAGCAGATTATGCTCTGCAGCAATCGCCATCAACTCAGGCATGGGAGATAACTGACCGTAGAGATGCACTGGTAAGATGACTTTGGTTCTTGGAGTAATGGCCGCACGAACAGCTTCAGAGTCAAGATTATAGGTCAAAATATTTGGCTCAACCAATACAGGTGTCAGATCATTCTCGGTAATAGCAAGGATAGATGCAATATAAGTATTGGCCTGAACGATCACCTCATCACCAGAATTTAGTTTACCCAGTTCTTTCCATGCACGAAGAACTAAGATCAGTGCATCTAGGCCATTAGCCACACCGATAGCATGCTTGGTACCACAATAGTTGGCAAATTCCATTTCAAATGTGGCCAACTCATTGCCCATGATATACCAGCCAGAATCAATTACTCTGGCACAAGCTTCTTTTAATTCTGCTTGGTATTGACTATTAACCGCTTTCAAATCTAGAAAATTAATCATTTTCACATCTCAACATAACGAATTATTTTAGCCGGATTACCCACCACAACAGCATAATCAGGAACATCTTTTGTAACCACAGCACCGGCACCAACCATTGCATATTTCCCTATAGTAATACCTGGAAGAATAGTTGCGTTGGCTCCTATTGAAGCATTGCTCTTGATAAGCATTTTTGGAAAGTGATCTGGATACATTTTAGAGCGCGGATTTTTATCATTAGTAAATGCTACACATGGACCGATAAAAACATCATCTTCAATAGTGATGCCGTCCCAAATATATACACCTGACTTAACAGTAACTCGATCACCAACATTTACATCATTTTCAATCAATGTATGCGCACAGATATTGCATTCACGACCGATTTTAGCTCCGGCCAATATAACTGAAAACTGCCATACTCGCGTTTTATCACCGATATCGTTCGACTGAACATCACTTAATGGATGAATAAACATCAAGTTATATCCTTGATTAAAGATAAAAAAGTATCGTAATCTCGAATATAGTCAGACTCATCATAGGTATCACTCGCCAACACCAACAGAATACAATTGGCACTAAAATCATACATTTCATGCCACTGCATAAGATCAATAAAAATACCTTGACATGATGAGTTGAGTACAACTTCTTCTTTATTAAAACCATCATCCATCACGAAGCGACAACTACCATTTAAACAGATAGCGACTTGTTTTAGCGTCTTATGAGCATGAAATCCTCGAGCAACTCCCTGCGCCGTATCAGATATATAATAAACACGCTTAATATCAAAAGGGACTTGATTGTGACTCTCCAAGGCGATTAATGAGCCACGCTCATCACCAAGCACTGGAAAATCGATTATATTAATTAAACCCATACTTAATCCTTCAGCAATTCTAATAGATATTGGCCATAGCTATTTTTTGACATCTGTTTTGCTACACTAAATACTGCATCTTTAGTCAACCAATTATTACGTAACGCAATTTCTTCAAGACACGCTATTTTGAAGCCTTGTCTTGCCTCAATAGTTGCTACAAAATTAGATGCTTCAAGTAAACTTTCATGAGTTCCACTATCTAACCAAGCAAAACCTCGTCCTAGTAGTTCAACATTGAGTTGGCCCAACTCAAGATATTTCTGATTAATACTAGTTATTTCAAGTTCGCCTCTCTTAGAAGGCTTAACCTGTTTTGCAATATTCACTACCTGATTATCGTAAAAGTAGAGTCCGGTTACCGCAAAATGCGACTTGGGTTGAGCTGGCTTCTCTTCAATAGAGACCACACTTTGTTTTTCATCAAATTCAACAATACCAAAACGCTCTGGATCTTTCACTTTATAGCCAAAAACTGTGGCCCCCTCGGTTCTTTGCGCAGCCTGACGCAACATGGGGGAAAAACCCTGCCCCCAAAACAAGTTATCACCAAGGATAAGGCAAACTGACTCTTGACCAATAAATTCCTCACCAATTATGAACGCCTGAGCCAGGCCTTCGGGACTTGGCTGTACCGCATATATCAACGAGATACCAAACTGGCTACCATCACCTAGCAATCGCAGAAAACTGGCCTTATCTTCAGGAGTGGTGATTATGAGAATATCCCTGATACCAGCCAACATTAATACCGAGAGAGGGTAATAGATCATAGGCTTGTCATAAACGGGCAGCAATTGTTTAGAAACCCCCATGGTGATGGGGTAGAGACGAGTGCCGGAGCCGCCAGCCAGAATAATACCTTTCATTATTTCTTCTCCCCGTAATGCTGATCAATCCAGGATTGGTAGGCACCGCTCTTCACGTTGTTAACCCACTGCTGATTATCCAGATACCACTGCACCGTCTTGCGGATACCGGATTCGAAAGTCTCCTGCGGCTGCCAATCAAGCTCGGCGCTCATCTTGCTAGCGTCGATGGCATAGCGGCGATCGTGGCCGGGACGATCCGCCACATAGGTGATTTGATCGCGGTAAGAACCGGCTTTGGGGACCATATCATCGAGCAGGTCACACACTGTGTGTACCACGTCCAGGTTTTGCTTCTCGTTGTGACCGCCAATGTTGTAGGTTTCACCGATAACGCCACTGGTCACCACCTTGTAGAGCGCGCGCGCGTGATCTTCCACATAGAGCCAGTCGCGGATCTGGTCGCCCTTGCCATACACAGGCAGCGGCTTGCCATCCAGTGCGTTGAGGATCACCAGCGGGATCAGCTTCTCGGGGAAGTGGTAAGGACCGTAGTTGTTGGAGCAGTTGGTGACTATGGTCGGCAAACCGTATGTACGGCGCCAGGCGCGTACCAGATGGTCGCTGGATGCCTTGGAGGCAGAATAGGGGCTGCTGGGGGCATAGGGGGTCGTTTCGGTAAAGAGCGGCAGCGCCTCACCGGCGCTCACCTCATCCGGGTGGGGCAGATCGCCATACACCTCGTCGGTGGAGATATGGTGGAAGCGGAAGGCTGCCTTGCGCGTCTCGTCCAGATCGTTCCAGTAAGCGCGGGCGGCTTCCAGCAACACATAGGTGCCGACGATATTGGTCTCGATAAAGTCAGCGGGGCCAGTGATGGAGCGATCAACGTGGCTTTCGGCCGCCAGGTGCATCACGGCATCCGGTTGATGCAGGGCAAACACCCGATCCAGTTCGCCACGGTTGCAGATATCCACCTGTTCAAAGGCATAGCGAGCACTGGTCGCCACGTCAGCCAGAGATTCCAAGTTGCCTGCATAAGTGAGTTTATCGAGGTTGATGACTGAATCCTGGGTATGGCCAATGATATGACGAACAACCGCCGAGCCGATAAAGCCAGCGCCACCAGTGACAAGGATTTTCATAGGTATGCTCTTGAAAATTAATAGAAAAAATTGTTTTTCAACTAACGAAAAAAGAATGGAGGCAGAATTGAGTGTGTCCGACAGGCAGATATCTCACATTAATCAGGAAAATCACATTGGCTACCGCCCCTGAGTTACAGCCCCCAGTTTGCTGCTTTTAACCAGATTGTGTCTGCTGTTGGCCATGATGCCCTCCAGCGTGGGATAAGTCTGCCACCGTCCCTGATGACAAAATCTCGATTTGTTTTACAAATTCAGTCTGGCGGTCTTGCCAGAAGCAGCCGCGCAATATAACAGTATCACTAGGGCAAAGTCTGGATTCTAGCGCCTTTCCCCGCAACTTGAACAGTCAAAACAACACGGCTCAAAGTGTCAGGTCTGCTATCTGTTCATTAATCCACCAGAGCGAAGCCTGGTAGGAAATGCCCTACTTCAGCACACGGTTAGGATTCATAAGTTACCCACCTTAGCCTTGGTCCCATCAATACTGAAGTAAAAGGTGTGGCAAGCTGAACGTTAGCACTAATTCGGGTCATGATATCGATCCGCGCCTCGGGGCTCATGGCAAGTGTGCCATCGTTTTTACAGTAACGGCTGCACGTCCATTTACCTTACTTGCCGCGTTCCCGCCCACTCGGCACTTGGCAGCGGCAACACCCGCACGACGTATTATGTCATCAAGGTTTCATATGTGTATGTTTTTGCTGAAAACAAACAGGGCGAACCGGATGGTTCGCCCTGTGGCTATACGATAACGCAAGCTGGGAGATGATGGCTACTGCTGCTGAGCACTCGCCGTTGCACTCGCGTCAGGGGCTTGCCAGCCGCCACCGACAGCCTTGTAAAGCGCCACCTGGTTGGTCAGCTGGGCCAGACGGGTGCTAATCAGGCCCTGCTTGGCACTGAACAACGAACGCTGGGCATCGAGCCGGGTCAGGTAACTGTCCACACCTTGCTCATAACGGAACTCCGCCAGCTTGAAATAGGTCTGGTTGGCTTCGACCAGAGCCTGCTGTGCCTGCAACTGCTGCTGATAGTCCGCCTGGGCACCGAGGGTATCCGCAACCTCCTTGAAGGCGGTCTGGATGCTCTTCTCATAGCTCGCCACCGCCTGCCGGGTGCTTATCTCGGCCACGTCGAGATCGGCAATGCGCTTGCCGCCATCGAAGATGGGCAGGTTGATCTGGGGGATAAACGACCAGGTTCCGGTCCCGCCATCAAACAGGCCGCTCAGCTGATTGCTGGCGGTGCCCGCCGTCGCGGTGAGCGAGATGGAGGGGAAGAAGGCAGCACGCGCCGCACCGATATTGGCATTTGCAGCCTTCAGACTGTGCTCGGCGGCCAGAATGTCCGGGCGCTGTTGCAGCAGGCTGGAAGGTGCACCGACCGGGATGGCCGCCAGTTGCACCTCGGCCAGGGTCGCCGGCCGACCGTCCAGTGCCGGTACCTGGCTGCCAAGGAGCAGTGCCAGACCATTGCGATCCTGCTTCACCTGGCGTTGGTACTGGGCCAGGCTGACCCGGGCGCTTTCCAGTGCGGTACGCCCCTGGGCAAGCTCCATCTCGGAGGCCGCGCCCAAGCGATACTTGTGCTCGGTCAGGCCATAACTCTCCTGCTCGGTCGACATGGTCGCCTCGCTCAGCGCCAGCAACTCCTGATCCGCCAGCAAGGTGAGATAGGCATTGGCCACCGACGCTATCAGCGCAATCTGGGTGCTGCGCCGGGTCTCAATCTCGGCAAGGTAGGTCTCCAGAGCCTGATCTTTCAGGCTCTGGATCCGGCCAAACAGGTCCAGCTCATAGGCAGTGATGCCGAGATTGGCATCGTACTGGCTGCTGATAGTCCCCTGCCCCGTGCTGCTGAGATCGTCGGATCCCTGCTGGCGGGTGCCCGAGCCGTTCGCTGCCAGGGTCGGCAGTTGCGCCGCCCGCTGAATACGGTACCTGGCTTCATACGCCTCGACGTTGAGAGCCGCGATCCGCAGATCCCGGTTGTTCTCCAGTGCAGTATCGATGAGCCTTTGCAGCGTCGGGTCGAGGAACTGTTGCTGCCAGGGGGAGATGGCCGTCTCCCCTGCTGTCTGATTGCTCTGCCAGGAGGCACCTTGTGGCAATTCAGGTCTTTGATAGTCAGGGGCCATGGAACAGGCCCCCAGCAGCAGTGTCACGCTCAAGGCGACCAGCGTCTTAGTCATGATGGGTCTCCTTGGCAAGCGCAGCCTGCTCTTCCTGTGAATTGTGCTTGGTGAAGTGGCGAGTCACCAGCACGAAGAACAGCGGCACGAAGAAGATGGCCAGCACGGTCGCACTGATCATCCCCCCCATCACACCGGTACCGATGGCGTTACGACTGCTGGCACCGGCACCCGAGCTGATGACCAGCGGCAACACACCCAGGATAAAGGCGAGGGATGTCATCAGGATGGGACGCAGACGAAGACGCGCAGCCTCAACCACGGCTTCACCCAAGCCCATTCCCTTGTCGTACAGCTCCTTGGCAAACTCGACGATCAGGATCGCGTTCTTGGCCGACAGCCCTATGGTGGTGAGCAAGCCCACCTGGAAGTAGACGTCGTTCTCAAGCCCGCGCATGGTCGCTGCCAATATGGCCCCCAAGACCCCGAGCGGTACCACCAGCATGACGGAGAAGGGAATGCTCCAGCTCTCGTACAGCGCCGCCAGACAGAGGAATACCACCAGCAGGGAGATGGCGTACAAGGCTGGCGCCTGGGAACCCGCTTGCCGCTCCTGCAAGGAGAGGCCGGTCCACTCGATACCTATCCCTTCCGGCAACTGCTTCACCATCTGCTCGATGGCTGCCATGGCGTCACCGGTACTCTTGCCTGGTGCCGCTTCACCCACTATCTCCATCGCCGAGACGCCATTATAGCGTTCCAGACGGGGCGAGCCGAAGCTCCACTCCGTGCTGGCAAAGGCGGAGAAGGGCACCATCTGGCCTGTGCTGTTGCGCACATACCACAGCTTGAGATCTTCCGGATTCATCCGGAAGGGGGCATCCGCCTGCAGGTAGACCTTCTTGACCCGACCCCGGTCGACGAAGTCGTTCACGTAAGAAGAGCCCCAGGCCGTAGAGAGGGTACTGTTGATGTCGCTGATGGAAAGCCCCTGAGCCAGCGCCTTCTCGTAGTCAATCTTGACGTCGAGCTGGGGCGTGTCTTCCATCCCGTTCGGGCGCACCCGCACCAGGTTGGGATCCTGCGCCGCCATACCAAGCAACTGGTTGCGCGCCGCCATCAGCTTGTCATGACCCAGTCCTGCGCGATCTTGCAGGTAGAAGTCAAAGCCGGTGGCCGTGCCCAGTTCAGGAATGGGAGGCAGGTTGAAGGCGAACACCTGGGCTTCCTTGATGCTGAACAGATAACCCATGGCGCGGCCTATGATGGCATTGGCGCTGCGATCCGGGCTGCTGCGCTCTTTCCAGTCTTTCAGCTTGATAAACGCCATGCCGCTGTTCTGACCGCTACCGGCGAAGCTGAAGCCCGCCACCGTCAGCACAGAGTCGACGTTGTCCTTCTCGTTTTTCAGGAAGTAATCGCGCATGTCCGCCAGTACCACTTCGGTGCGCTGCTTGGTAGCACCGACCGGCAGTTGCACCATGGACGTGATGACCCCCTGATCCTCTTCCGGCAGGAAGGAGGTGGGCATGCGCATAAACAGCACAGCCAGCACCGCCAACATGGCGACATAGATGATGCTGTAACGGGCGCCCTGCTTGATCACCTTGCGCACACCGCTCTGGTAGCGGTTGGCACCTGAATCAAAGGCCCGGTTGAACCAACCGAAGAAACCACGCTGGGCACCGAACTCCCCATGCTTGATGGGCTTGAGCAGGGTGGCACACAGTGCCGGCGTCAGGATCAGGGCCACCAGCACAGACAACACCATCGCCGAGACGATGGTGAGAGAGAACTGGCGATAGATGGCACCGGTCGAACCACCAAAGAAGGCCATGGGCACAAAGACCGCAGAGAGCACCAGAGCGATCCCTACCAGGGCACCGGTGATCTGGGTCATGGACTTGCGGGTCGCTTCCAGCGGGGAGAGATCCTCCTCGCTCATCAGCCGCTCCACGTTCTCCACCACCACGATGGCATCATCCACCAGCAGGCCGATGGCCAGCACCAGACCAAACATGGTCAGGGTATTGATGGAGAAGCCGAACGCCGACATGACGCCAAAGGTGCCAAGCAATACAACCGGCACGGCTATGGTCGGGATCAGGGTGGCACGGAAGTTCTGCAAGAACAGATACATGACGCAGAACACCAGGAAGATCGCCTCGATCAGGGTCTGTACCACCTCCTCGATGGAGATCTGCACGAAGGGGGTAGTGTCGTACGGATAGACCACCTTCATGTTGGCCGGGAAGTAGGCTGAGAGCTCGTCCAGCTTGCCGCGGATCTTCTCGGCAGTATCGAGGGCGTTGGCACCGGTCGCCAGCTTGATGGCAACCGCCGCGGTAGACTGGCCGTTGTAGAGCGCATCGGCGTCGTAGTTTTCACCCGCCAGCTCAACCCGGGCAACATCCTGCAACCGTACCTTGGAGCCGTCCTGATTCACCCGCAGCAGGATATTGTTGAACTCCTCCACGGTAGAGAGACGGGTCTGCCCCATGATGGTGGCAGTAAACTGCTGACTTTCGACCGAGGGCGTGCCCCCCACCTTGCCAAACGCCACCTGGGCATTCTGTGCCTTGATGGCGTTCTGCACATCAATCGGGGTCATCTGTACCCGGGTGAGCTTGTTCGGATCGAGCCAGACACGCATGGAGTACTGGCTGCCAAACAGTGTGATGTCCCCTACCCCGTCCAGACGGCTCAGCGGCTCCTTGATGTTGGCCACCACATAGTCGGCCAGGTCATCGTTGTTCATGCTGCCGTCACCGGAGATGAAGGCCGCCACCATCAGGAAGCTGCTGGAGGTCTTCTGAACCCGGATCCCCTGCTGCTGAACCTCTTGCGGCAACAGCGACATCGCCTGCTGCAGCTTGTTCTGCACCTGCACCTGGGCGATATCGGGATCTGTCCCCGCCTGGAAGGTGAGGGTCACCGACACATTGCCGGAGGAATCAGATTGAGAAGACATATAGAGCAGGTGATCCAGCCCCGTCATGTTCTGCTCGATGATCTGGGTCACAGAGTCTTCTACCGTCTTGGCAGAAGCTCCCGGATAGCTTGCAGATATGCCCACGGCGGGCGGTGCAATGCTGGGATACTGGGCGATCGGCAGGCCTATGATGGCCAGGCTCCCTGCCAGCATGATCACCAGGGCAATTACCCAGGCGAAAATGGGTCTGTCTATGAAAAATCGTGCCATGAGGCGACTACTCCATCCTACTTGTTGGCCGGGGTCTGTTCAGACGGCGCGGTGGCCGCCTGTTCAGTGGGCGCGACGACAGCCCCGGGTTGTACCTTTTGCAGACCGGCGACGATCACCCGCTCACCCGTCTTGAGACCGGATTCCACCACCCAGTCACTGCCAACGATGCGGCTCACCTGCACCTCGCGCAGCTCGACCTTGTTGTCCGCCGTCACCACCATGACGGTAGCGCCCCCCTTGGGGGTGCGGGTCACGGCTGTTTGCGGCACCAGCAGCCCTTTTGCACGCTCGCCCTCTTGCAGAGTGGCGCGCATGAACATGCCGGGCAGCAACAGTTGATGAGGGTTCGGCACTATCACCCGAAGAGTCACCATGCCGGTGGTCTCATCCACGGTCACGTCGGAGAACTGCAATGAGCCCTCTTCGCTGTAGCTGCTGCCATCTTCCAGCTGGAAGCGCACCTTGGCGCCCTTGTTCTCGTCCTGAACGAGCTTGCCATCGGCGATCTGGCGCTTGAGGCGCAGCAGGTCGGCGGTGGACTGACGCACATCCACATACATGGGATCGAGCTGCTGGATGGAGGTAAGGCTGTCAGCCTGCTGGGCTGTCACCAAGGCACCCTCGGTCACCGCAGACTTGCCGATGCGACCGCTGATGGGGGCCGTGATGCGGGTATAGGCCAGATTGATGTTGGCACTCTGCAAGGCCGCCTTGGCTGCGCCTATCTCGGCCAGTTGCTGCTTCCAGGCGGCATCGGCGTCGTCATACTCCTGGCTGCTGATGGCTTTCACCTTCACCAGTTCGGCATAACGCTTGGCCTTGAGGCGAGCGCTCTGCTCGTTGGCCTGCGCCTTGGCCAGATTGGCCTTGGCACTGGCCACGTTGGCCTGATAAACCGCGGGATCGATCTGATAGAGCAGTTGCCCGGCCTTGACGTCGCTGCCTTCGGTAAACAGACGCTTGAGAATGATGCCACTCACCTGGGGACGCACCTCGGCAACCCGCAGCGGCGCGCTGCGACCGGTCAGCTCAGAGGTGAGTTGCAGCGGTGCCGTGTGCAGGGTCACCACATCCACGGCGGCGGGTGGCATGTCACCCGGCCCTTGCTGGGCACCGCCCTGTTCGCCACAAGCTGCCAGCAGACCACCTGCCAGCAGGGCAAGGCCAACCGAACGTGCGAGAATATGTTTATGCATGGAGAACCTTAACCTTTGTCAGTCAATGAATAACCACAGGGTTTACAGGTCCCTGTTGGTAAAATCGGAAAGATGAGGCAATATACATACATTCATAAATGTATGTAAGTGACTTTTTTACTTTTACAAGGCGCAGATATCGATGGCCAGAAGAACCAAAGAAGAGGCGCAGCAGACCCGCTGCCACATCATGAGTACGGCCCTTAATCTGTTCTGTTCACACGGCTTGGCCAAAACCAGCCTGACCGATATTGCCAGGGCCGCCGACCTGACCCGTGGCGCCATCTACTGGCACTTCAAGAATAAAGAAGAGCTGTTCGTCTCCTTGTGGGAGGAGCTGTGCCAGCCGCTCTCCCACCAGCTTGATGCCTGCGTTGCCGAGCAGGAGCCCGATCCCCTCGGCAAGCTGCGCAGCTTCCTCAAGGAGGTGCTGGTGAAGATCAGTACCAATCCGGCTCATCAGCAGATGTTCACCATCATGTTCAATCTGGAATCGCTGGAAGGCGAAGCCATCTCCCTGCGCGAACATATGCGCGGCCAGGCCGCCAACTTTTTCCGGGATCTTGAGATCACCCTGACCAATGCCATCCGCCAGGGTCAACTCCCCAAGACGCTGGATACCCAGCGCGCCGCCACCCTGCTGCACTGCACACTGGATGGCTACATCATCAACTGGCTGCACTTCCCTGAGCGTATCAACCTGACCCGCGAGGCCGATTTCCTGCTCGACAGCCTGTTTACCCTGATAGCCCTGCCAAACGGCCCGGCCACCCGCCGCCCCTGATCTGCATGGGCCGGCCCCGAGCTGGCCCGCATTCCTTGCTGGCAAGGCGCAACGGGCTCTTGTCCAGCTTCTTGCTCAGCCAGGAGGTAGTCACAGCGCCACGGGTCAGTCTCCACCCAGGCGGTACTATTTCGCTGCCTGAGCCTTTGGTAGCGCGCCGCCAAATTTGCTAGAGTAGCGCCCCCGAAAGAAGGTGCCTGCCATGTCCATATCACCACTGCCCAACTATGATGCTTCCCCCAGTCATGATGCCTCCTCCAGTCTGCCATCTGTGGCGGATCCAGGCACACTGTCAGCCCGTCAGCGTTTTCTGAAACAGCTGGCGGCAGGCGCCCATCTGCTGGAAGCGGGCTGCGGAACGGGCGAGGATCTGCTCTTTTTCCGGCAGCAGGGGTTCATGGTCACCGCCTTTGATGCCAGCCAGGCCCAGGCCAGGCTGGCCTCGCGCCGCAGCGGCCAGCCGGTGCGGGTCTGCCGCTTCGAGCAGATGCACAGCGCCTTGCCCTTTGATGGCATCTGGGCCAGCGGCTCGCTGCCCTGCCTGGCCGAGGAGGAGCTTGCCCCCGCCCTGATGCATCTCGCCAGCCTGCTCAAACCCCGGGCGCCGCTCTACTGCTCCTTCCCTTATGACGAGGGGAAATCCGGCAACCCAGTGGCATCCTCACAGGACGAATACCCGCTGCAGACCCGGCTCGATGAAGCCCGCCTGCAACAACTGATCGCCCCCCTGCCGTTTGAGCTGCATCAGAGCTGGTGCGGCGAGGATGCCGAGCACGGCCGCTGGCTGCATGCCCTGCTGATCCGGCTACCCGATCTCGCCCCCACCACGAATCAATATCGCCGCCGTCGCTTCAAAGGGCCCATCCCCCGCAATTCATCATCCAGCTAACAATATTTAACTCTGAGTTAACCAGGTGTTGAAAGACAAGATGCGGCACTTGTGTTAAAAAGCGGCATTAAAATCAGAATTAAATAACAAATCAGACACTAACACCTGGATTTCCTTATGAAACTTGTCCTCAAACTGGTTGCCGGTATTCTTGCCGGTCTCTTGCTCGGTCTCTACGCCCCGGAATGGGTTGCACGCCTGCTGTTTACGGCCAAGACAGTCATAGGTCAGCTGATCACCTTCACCATTCCGCTCATCATTCTGTTCTTCATCATGAGCGGTATCGCCAGCCTGCCGAAGAACTCCGGCAAGCTGCTTGGCAAGACGGTGGCGCTCTCTTATTGCTCCACCATACTGGCAGGTCTGTTCGCCTTCACAGTGGCAAGCCATCTGATCCCGCTGCTGACCACAGCCGCCGAGCCCACCACGGAAACCGCCATCAAGCTCAGCTCCTACGTCAATCTGGAGATACCGCCGCTGTTCGGGGTCATGTCTGCCCTGGCCGCCGCCTTCGTGTTCGGCATCGGCATCAGCGCCACCCAGGCCACCGACCTGCGCCGGGTCGCCGATCAGGGCCGTGACATCATAGACCGCCTGCTGGCCCGCGTGATCATTCCGCTGCTGCCACTCTACATCGCCGGAGTCTTCGTCGAGATGACGGTGGAGGGCACCGTCTTCGCCACCCTCAAGACCTTCGGCGTGGTGCTGGTGATGGCCATCGTCATGCACTGGTTCTGGCTCAGCGTGCTGTTCGTCGGCACGGGTCTGGCGCTCGGTCGCTCACCCGCCATGCTTATCAAGAACATGTTGCCCGCCTACTTCACCGCTCTCGGCACCATGTCCAGCGCCGCCACCATTCCGGTTGCCCTGCAGGCCAGCAAGAACAACGGCGTGAGCCATGGCATCGCCAACTTCACAGTGCCCCTGTGCGCCACCATCCACCTGTGTGGCTCCACCATCACGCTGGTGACCTGTGCCACCGCCGTCATGTTCCTCTCCGAGCACCTGGCCATTCCCGGCTATGGCACCATGCTGCCCTTCATCATGATGCTGGGCGTCATCATGATAGCCGCTCCGGGCGCACCGGGTGGCGGCGTCATGTCGGCCCTGGGTCTGCTCACCTCCATGCTGGGTTTCGGGGAAGCCTCCATCGCCCTGATGATCGCCCTCTACCTGGCGCAGGACAGCTTTGGCACCGCCTGCAACGTCACAGGTGACGGCGTCATCGCCCTCTGGGCCGACCGTTTCGCCCAGGGTGGGGAAGCGCAGCTCGCCCCCGAGCGTGAAACGGCCTGATTGCCGGTTCGGAAAACAAAACGGGAGCCACTGGCTCCCGTTTTTTATGGCTGGCATCTGAGGTCAACCGCGTCGGCGGATCACCCCTTCCTGCGCCGTGCTCGCCACCAGCACCCCATCGCGGGTAAAGAACTGGCCGCGCACCAGACCGCGACCTGCGCTGGCGCTCGGGCTGTCCACCACGTAGAGCAGCCAGTCATCCAGCCTGAAGTCCCGGTGGAACCACATGGAGTGATCTATGGTGGCTACCTGCATGTCCGGCTCCCAGTAAGAGACACCATGGGGCTGCAGGGCGGTAAACAGGAAGTGGAAATCTGAGGCATAGGCCAGCAGGTACTTGTGGACCCGCTGATCGTCCGGCATCTGACCGTTGGCCCTGAACCAGACGTGGCGCAGCGGCTCGTGCACATCCGGCCGGATCGGGTCGACCAGGGTCACAGGGCGAATTTCGATGGGCTTCTCGCACATGATCTTGTCACGCAGGGCAGGCGGGATCTGCTGCTCGTAGGGGCGCACCAGCTCCAGCTCGCTCTTGAGCTGCTCGGGGGGGGTGATCCCCGCCGGCATGCTGATCTGATGCTCGAACCCTTCGGCCTCGACCTGAAACGAGGCGTTGAGATAAAAAATGGGCTTGCCACCCTGGATGGCCTTGACCCGGCGGGTAGAGACGGTCTGACCGTCACGGATATTCTCCACGTCGTAGATGATGGGACGATTGGCATCACCGGGGCGCAAGAAGTAGGAGTGAAAACTGTGCACCTGACGATCGGCGGCCACCGTCTGTTTGGCGGCTGACAAGGCCTGCCCCATTACCTGTCCGCCAAACACGGCCCGCAGACCGAGATCCTGGCTCTGGCCCCGAAACAGGCCCTCCTCGATTTTCTCGAGCGCCAGCAGGGCCAGCAGCTCATCCAATACCTTGCTCATTATTATCTCCTGTATCAGTGCCGCAAAGGCTAACAAGCCCGCTCTGGCAGAGCAACCTTGCCCCTCTCCCCCAGCGGGTCCGTCGGGTGGTTTAATTCAGCAAGGAGGGGATTGGAATAATAAGCGGCAAACATCAGCAACAAAAAGGCCCGCCTGAGAGGCGGGCCTTTTTGTTGCATGAACCCATGAGGCTCAGCGCAATGCTTACTTGCTGCCGGTACCCGAGTTGCGGGTAGAGGAAGTCGGCTTGCGGCGGGCCGTGGTGCTGCGTGCGCGCGGCTCCATACCCTGCATGTCCTTGTGACGCTTGACGGCACGACGGATCTGGGCAGCCTGCTTGTGGCGGGTACTCTTGCCATCCTGCTGCAGATCAACCTTGGATTCGGTCTCCGGCGGCATGTTGACCAGGCCGCGCAGGTAGTTCACTTCCGGCAGTTTCAGCTCCTGCCAGCCACCGCGGGGGATGCCACGATCCAGGGTGACATCACCGTAGCGCACCCGCATCAGGCGGCTCACCTGCACTTCCTGGGATTCCCACAGGCGGCGCACTTCACGGTTGCGACCTTCGGTCAGGGTGACGTTGAACCACTGGTTCAGACCTTCACCGCCGGCCGGTTTGATCTTGTTGAACTTGGCCATGCCATCTTCCAGCTGCACGCCTTTGCGCAGGCGCTGCAACATGGCTTCGGTGATCTCGCCGAACACACGCACCGCGTATTCGCGCTCCACTTCGTGGCTCGGGTGCATCAGGCGGTTGGCCAGTTCACCGTCTGTGGTGAACAGCAACAGGCCTGAGGTATTGACGTCGAGACGGCCTACCGCGATCCAGCGGGCGCTGTCCAGCTTGGGCAGACGATCGAACACGGTCGGACGACCTTCCGGATCGTGACGGGTACACATCTCCCCTTCGGGCTTGTGATACGCCAACACACGGCAGATCATCTCTTCCTCGGCACGGGTCTTGACCGTATGGCCATCGACACGGATCACGGCGTTCACTTCGACGCGATCTCCCAGTGTGGCGACCTTGCCATCCACACTGACCCGACCTGCGGTGATCAGGGCCTCCATCTCACGACGGGAGCCGTGACCCGCGCGGGCCAACACTTTTTGCAGTTTTTCACTCATCGGGGTTACCTGATTGTTGATCGCTGCCCGCCAGCATAACGGGCAACGTTGACTACTGTGCCAGATCCCGTCGGGGCAATCCGGCACCACTTTAATCATTAAGAGACCTGGCCCGCGCCTTGGCAAATGCCAACGACATGGATCAGGTTTCACGGCCCTCAGCCGGCATAACGGCCAGGGGGGTTTGCAGTTCAGGATCCAGCTCGGGGAGCTGCTCCAGGCTCTGCAGATTGAAATAATCCAGAAATTCCCGGGTGGTGGCGAGCAGCTCCGGGCGACCCACCACCTCCTTGTGACCGACGCTGCGCACCCAGCCACGGTCTTTCAGGGTATTCACTATCTGGCTCGACACCGCCACCCCGCGGATGGCTTCGATCTCGGCCCGGGTGATGGGCTGCCGATACGCAATCAGCGTCAGCGTCTCCATCACGGCGCGCGAATAACGGGGAGCCCGTTCGCTCCAGAGCCTTGAAAGCTCCTCGGCATACTCCTGGCGCGCCTGAAAGCGCCAGCCGGAGGCAACTTCTTTAAGCTCCACTCCCCGCTCGCTGTAATCCTGTCGCAATTCGGCCAGCAGCAGCTGAATATAGCGGCCGGTGACGGGGTAATCCGCCAGCACACCGCTTTTCAGCTCGCTCACGGTCAAGGGGCGACCGGCAATAAAAATCGCGGCTTCGACCAGTGTCTTGAGTCGTTCAGCAGGCAGCGCCACGGTCGCCCTCCTTGCTCATGACGTCAGGCTGGCTGGGCAACGGGAAATGCACGCAACCCCCGGCAAGTTGGCTGCGAGGAAATGGCAAAGAAAACAACTCAGTGTGCATGTTCACGCTCCCCGCTTTCATCTTGGCTCGCCAGGGCAAAGTGGATCGGCCCCAGCGGCTCGGCCTGCAAGATCCAGATCAGGGACTCCTTGCACAGCTCCAGCAGGGCCAGAAACGTCACCAGCACCCCCATGCGCCCCTCTTCGGCTCTGAGCACCTGCTCCAGCCGCAGCGTCTGGCCCAGCGAGAGCATGGCGAGGATCTCCGCCATGCGCACCCGGGTCGGGATCTGCTCGCGGCGGATCTGGTGATGTTCGAAATGAGTCGCGCGTTTTACCACACTTTGCATGTAAAGGGCGAGCTCAACCAGTGAAACATCGGGAGTCAGTGGCTTGAGAGAGCCGAAATCCGGCGGCAGGGCGGCGGCGATATAAATCTCCCGCTCCACTCGTGGCAAGGCATTGAGGCGCTCGCCCCCCACCTTGAAGCGCTCATATTCTTGCAGTCGACGAATAAGGGTCACGCGGGGATCTTCTCCCTCTTCTTCGTCTGCCAGCTCGGGGGCCTTGGGCAGCAAAAGACGGGATTTGATCTCCGCGAGCCAGGCAGCCATCAGCAGATATTCAGCCGCCAGCTCAAGGTTGAGCCCCTGCATCAGCTCCACGTACTCCATGTACTGGGCGGTGATCTGCAGGATGGGCAAGTTCAGGATATCCAGCTGCTGGCGCCGAATGAGATAGAGCAGCAGATCGAGGGGCCCCTCGAAGGTATCGAGGAAGACTTCCAGCGCATCGGGCGGAATAAACAGATCCTGGGGCAGCTCATGATAGGGCTGCCCCAGCACTTTCGCGATGGGGGATGGGGCAAGCCCCTCCCCCATGGTGACCTGTGCTGGCGTGGCCATCACAGGTGCCGGGTCGGCAGTATCACTCAAACGGCGTGGGATCCCCGGCACCGCGACGACGCAGCACTGTCTCGTCGTCGGAGAAGTCCACCACGGTTGTGGGCTGCTCGCCCAGATAGCCACCGTTGACCACCAGATCCAGCTGTTTGCCCAGCTTGTCGAAGATCTCTTCCGGATCAAACTCCGCCATCTCTGAACCCGGCAGGATCAGGGTGGTGGAGAGCAGCGGCTCACCGAGCGCTTCCAGCAGGGCCAGCGCTATGTTGTTGGCCGGCACCCGGATGCCGATGGTCTTCTTCTTCTCGTTCATCAGGCGGCGCGGCACTTCCTTGGTCGCCTTGAAGATGAAGGTGTAGGGCCCGGGGGTGTTGCCCTTGACCAGACGAAACGCCGTGTTGTCCACCTTGGCATAGGTAGAGATCTCGGAGAGATCCCGGCACACCAGGGTGAAGTCGTGGGTGGGGTCAATACGACGGATGCGGCAGATGCGCTCCAGCGCGCCCTTGTCACCCATCTGGCAACCGAGCGCATAGCCGGAATCGGTCGGATAGGCAATGACGCCGCCGTTCTGGATGATCTGCACCGCCTGGCCGATCAGACGGGCCTGGGGGTTTTCCGGGTGTACGTAAAAATGCTGACTCATAGCTCGTTCTCGCAATGGGGGCAGCAATGCCTGCCCGCTCGATGGTCACGGGTTCCAGACCCATGACGCTACCTTAACCTGTTTGACGCCGGTTTACCCTCCCATGCAAGAGAGGGCCAACCGGCAGCCCCCGTGCTAGCGACTGGCCAGCAGGGCGGCGTGCTGCTCGGTGGTGAGACCAAAGTGGTCCGGATAGGCCAGCCAGAGCGGCATGCCTTCTTTTGGCAGCCAGAGGTGGCGGCCCAGCTCGGTCCAGCTGGACGGAAAATGAAAATCAGACCCCACCGAAATATAGAGGTCGTGATCCTTGGCCCACTGGCCCAGGTTGGCCCGCTCCTGCGGACTCTGCTGGGGAAGTGACACCTCCATGGCATCGCCACCGGCCGCCTTGAAGGCCACCAGCAGCCGCTTGATCCACTTGGCGGTGAGATCGTAACGGCTGGGGTGAGCCAGTACCGCCAACCCACCGGCAGCGTGAATGGCGGTGATGGCCTCGCTCATCTCGGGCCATTCAGCCGGGGCATACCCTTTATTGCCACGGCTCAGGTACTTTTTGAATACCTTCTGCATGTTGTCGGCCACACCGCGCGCCACCAGCACCCGGGCAAAATGGGCACGGGTCACGGCAGCATCACCGGCCAGCGCTTTGGCCTCTTCATAGGTGCCGGGGATGAGGCACTTCTCCAGACGGCGCCCTATTTCCAGTGCGCGCGTCTCGCGGCGAGCCCGTTGACCCGCCAAAAACGCCACCAGCTGCGGATTTTTTTCATCCACCCCCAGCGCCACCACATGGATCTCGTGGTGCTCCCAGCCGGTGGAGATCTCGACCCCGCTTACCAGTCGCAGCGGCAGCTGCTCGGCTTCGATGGTACGGCGTACTTCATCAAGCCCGTCAAGGGTATCGTGGTCAGTGACTGCTAACACCTCGACCTGTTTTTCGGCGGCACGACGCACCAGATCGGCGGGGCTCAGCACGCCGTCGGAGGCAGTGGTATGACAGTGAAGATCGAATCTCATCAGGTTATTCCGCTCTCATGGTCAGGTCCCCATCGGGATAGATAGGCAAAAAAGCGACTTGACTTGGCCGCGGCTTTATCGTTTTCTGTAGGCACTTCATTGCAAACATCTTTTTACAGGACTTTATCATGCAAACGACTTCCATCCTGACCATCTGGTGGTGGCACACTCCCTGACATGCGGGCGTGTGGTCGTTGCTGTATCTGTAATCTGACAGCAAATTAAGAACCCAAAGAAAAAGCCCGCTGACCCCAGCGGGCTTTTTTATTATCCGGCAAATGGACCTGTGATGAAACCGAGAATTCAGACAAGAGCACTGACATGGCGATGGCGACCCTACTGAAACCGCCTAAACCAATTTAATTTTCAAGGAATTCAATGTCATGAACATCGGTAAAACGCATCACACGCAAGGGAACGCACTATGACCGTCAATACGACTCGCTTGCCCCTGGGTGAATTCGATACCCTCAAGCTCAATGCCCCCTATGTGGCTGACCCGCTGGCACTCTATACCCAGCTCTGCCAGGGGCGCCCCAACAACCTGCTGCTGGAATCGGTCGAGATCGACTCCAAGGCGGGCAAGCAGAGCCTGCTGCTGGTCGATGCCTGCCTGCGCATCGAGTGCCGTGGCCGTACCGTGCGGGTTCGCACCCTGAATGACAACGGCGCCCAGTTGCAGAGCCTGCTGGCCGAGCGTCTGCCCGCCGTCATCAGCCAGACACTGGTGGATGGCGAGTTGCAGCTCGACTTCCCCGCCTCCGATCGGGCACTGGATGAAGACAGTCGCCTCAAGGGAACCAGCGTGCTGGACGTGCTGCGCACCCTGCAACAGGAGCTGCAGTGCCAGCTGGGTAAAGAGGCACTGTTTATGGCGGGCAGCTTCGCCTACGACCTGATCGCCTCTTTCGAGGATCTGCCAGAGGTGCCGGAGGGGAGCAACAACTGCCCCGACTACTGCTTCTATGTGGCCGAGACCCTGATCACCATCGACCATATCGAGCGCTCTACCCAACTGCTGGCCTGCATCTTTGGCGGCGACAGCGACGAGAGCCATGTGGACGACAGATATGCCCGTCTCACCGAGCGACTCACCGACTTCAAACTGGCCTGCCAGCAAGCCCGGATCCCGGCGCAAGCCACTGCGGCCCTAGCCGGCGGCATGAGCGTGGACAAGAGCGACAAACAGTTCTGCGCCGAGGTGGAGAAGCTCAAGGGCTTTATCCGCCGTGGCGACATCTTCCAGGTGGTGCCGTCCCGCTGCTTCTCCCTGCCCTGCCCGAGCCCGCTGGCCGCCTATCGCCGCCTCAAGCAGACCAACCCCAGCCCCTACATGTTCTACGTGCAGGATGAGAACTTCACCCTGTTTGGCGCCTCGCCGGAGAGCGCGGTCAAGTTCTGCGCCGCCAGCCGCGACGTCGAGATGTACCCTATCGCCGGTACCCGCCGCCGCGGCTTCAACCCGGATGGCAGCATCAACCGGGATCTCGATGGCCGCATCGAGCTGGAGCTGCGCCAGGATGAAAAAGAGGTGGCCGAACACCTGATGCTGGTGGATCTGGGCCGCAACGACATAGCCCGCATCTCGGAGCCGGGCACCCGCTACGTCAAGGAGCTGCTCAAGGTGGATCGCTACAGCCACGTGATGCACCTGGTCTCCAAGGTGGTGGGCACATTGCGCTCTGACCTTGACGCCCTGCACGCCTATCAGGCCTGCATGAACATGGGCACCCTCACCGGCGCCCCCAAGATCCGCGCCAGCGAGCTCATTCGCATGGTGGAAGGCAAGCGCCGCGGCAGCTACGGCGGCGCCGTCGGCTACATCAATGGCGCGGGGGAAATGGATACCTGCATCGTCATTCGCTCCGCCTTTGTCAAAGATGGCGTGGCTCATGTGCAGGCCGGTGCCGGTGTGGTCTACGACTCCAAACCCCAGGCCGAAGCGGATGAAACCCGCGCCAAGGCGGCCGCCGTGCTGGCCGCCATCGCTGCCAGCCATGGCACCTCCCTGCAAGCCCTGAGCGCCCAGCAGGAGCAACATAAGGACGTGAGCCATGACTGATATCTTCTTGCTCGATAACTTCGATTCGTTCACCTACAACTTGGTGGATCAGTTCCGCTCCCTCGGCTATCCGGTGCGGATCTACCGCAACAGCCTGCCGGCGAGCCGCATCATGAGCGAGATCGCCGCCTGCGAAGGGGATGCGGTGCTGGTGCTCTCGCCGGGGCCGGGTGCGCCTCACGAGGCGGGTTGCCTGATTGATCTGATCAAGCTGGCCCGCGGCCAGGTGCCCATCCTCGGCATCTGCCTCGGTCATCAGGCCCTGTGCGAAGCTTACGGCGGTACCGTCGGCGCGGCGGGGGAAATCGTCCACGGCAAGCGGTCCCTGATTGAGCACAACGGCCATGGCGCCTTCGCCGGTCTGCCGAGCCCGCTGCCAGTGGCCCGCTACCACTCGCTGGTGGCCACCTATGTGCCGGAAGAGCTGACGGTGATTGCCCACTATCAGGGCATGCCCATGGCCATAGAGCAGCAGGATGACAGGGTGCTGGGCTTCCAGTTCCACCCGGAATCCATCATGACCTCGGAAGGGGCCCGCTTGCTGACTCAGGCGCTCGCCCATATCACCCGTCCAGTTAGCAGTGTGCGGTAAGGAAGACCCTATGCATCATCATCTCAACACCCTCTATCAGGGTCAGTCTCTGAGCCGTGAAAGCACCCGTGACGCCTTCGGGCAAGTGGTTCGTGGCGAAGTGGATCCCATAGTGCTCGCAAGTCTCTTGACCGCCCTCAAGATCAAGGGGGAGACACCGGAGGAGATCGCCGGCGCAGCAGAAGCCCTGCTGGCGGAAGCGCGCGACTTCCCGCGTCCAGACTACGAGTTTTGCGACATAGTCGGCACCGGTGGCGATGGCCTCAACACCATCAACGTCTCCACCACCTCGGCACTGGTCGCCGCCGCCTGCGGCCTGAAAGTGGCCAAGCACGGCAACCGTTCGGTATCGAGCAAGTCGGGTTCAAGCGATCTGCTCGACAAGATGGGCATCAAGCTCGACATGAGCCCGGCGCAGGCACGCCATTGCCTGGACGAGCTTGGCATCTGCTTCCTGTTCGCCCCCCAGTACCACGCTGGCGTGCGCCACGCCATGCCGGTGCGTCAGGCCCTCAAGACCCGCACCCTGTTCAACGTGCTGGGGCCGCTCATCAACCCCGCTCGCCCCACCTATCAGCTGATGGGGGTCTATGCCCCCGAGCTGGTGCGCCCCATCGCAGAAACCCTGCTGGCACTGGGGCTGAAAACCGGTATGGTGGTTCACGGTGCCGGGCTCGACGAGATTGCCATCCACGGCCCGACCCAGGTGGCCCAGATCCGTGACGGCGAGATCCGCGAATTCATGATCACCCCGGCTGACTTTGGCCTGGAAACCTATCCGGTCAGCGCCATTCAGGGGGGCGAGCCCGAAGAGAACCGCGCCATCACCGCCGCCATTCTGGCAGGGCAAGGCACTCCGGCGCACAACGCCGCCATCGCCGCCAACGTGGCCCCGCTGCTGCTGATGGCGGGCAAGGCCGCGGATCTCAAGAGCGCGGCGGCCGATGTGCTGGCGGTGCTGGCGAGCGGCAAGGCGGCTGAGCTGGCCGCCCGGCTGGCCACCCTGAGCCATCAGGAGGCATGATGTCAGCCACTACTTCGCACAGCAGTCATTCAGAACGCCCGACCGGCAATACCCAGTTTCGCAAGGATAACGAGATGTCAGACCTTATTGCCCCCCATGCTTTTCTGAACATGGCCTCCATCAGCCAAACCATTCTCGGCAAAATCGTGGCGGCCAAACAGGAGTGGGTCGCAGCCCGCAAACTGGCCCAGCCACTGGAGAGCTTCCAGAGCACGCTGACCCCAAGCGATCGGGATTTCGTCGGTGCTCTCAAGGCGGGCTCAACCCGCTTTATTCTGGAGTGCAAGAAGGCCTCCCCTTCCAAGGGCTTGATCCGCGATGATTTCAGCCCGGAGGCGATCGCCGATATCTATGGCAAATACGCAACCGCCATCTCTGTGCTGACCGATGAGAAGTTCTTTCAAGGGGATTTCGCCTTTTTGCCGCGAGTGCGCGCCCGCGTCCAGCAACCGGTGCTGTGCAAGGATTTCATGATTGACCCCTATCAGCTCTATCTGGCCCGCAACTATCAGGCGGACGCCATACTGCTGATGCTCTCTGTGCTCACTGACGAGGGCTATCGCGCCCTGTTCGCGGTCGCCAAAGCGCTGGGCCTCGGCGTGCTGACCGAGGTGAGCAATGAGGAAGAGCTGGCCCGCGCCATCGCGCTGGGGGCACCGGTCATCGGCATCAACAACCGGGACCTGCGGGACTTGAGTGTGGATCTCAACCGCACCAAGCAGCTGGCCAGAGACATTCCCGCCGATCGGGTAGTGATCAGCGAATCCGGCATCAAGGATCGCACCCAGGTGGCCGACCTTCGCCACCATGCCAAGGGCTTCCTGGTGGGCTCCTCCCTGATGGAGGAAGCCGATCTGGAGGCCGCAGTACGCAAGCTGGTGCTGGGCCAGAACAAGGTGTGCGGCCTGACCCGCGCCGACGATGCCGCCGCCGCCCATCAGGCAGGCGCCGTGTTTGGCGGCCTGATCTTTGTTTCCAAAAGCCCGCGCTACGTGGACATTCCCACCGCCCGCGCCGTGATGGCGGGTGCGCCGCTCTCCTATGTGGGGGTGTTTCGCAATGCCCAGCAAGAGACCATCGCCAAAACGGTGGAGGCGCTGGGACTGGCCGCGGTGCAACTGCATGGGGATGAAGACGCCGCCTATATCGACAACCTGCGTCCGCTGTTGCCGGCGACCTGCCAAGTCTGGAAGGCAGTCGGCATCACAAGTGGCGAGCCGCTGCCCGCCCTCAACTATCCGGCGGATCGCCTGCTGCTGGATACAAAAGTGGGCAGCCAGAGCGGCGGCACAGGTCAGGCGTTCGACTGGGCCATGCTGGCCAATCTGAATAAAGCCAAGCTGATGCTGGCGGGCGGCCTGAACCCCGACAATGCCCTGCAGGCGGCAGAGGTCGGCTGCCTCGGCCTTGATTTCAACTCGGGGGTGGAGAGTGCCCCGGGCCAGAAAGATCCACACAAGCTAGCTGCGGCCTTTAGCGCCCTGCGCGGCTTGTAACAGTGCCCTTCGCCTCTTTGAAAGCGCAGAGCGATAACACCGAATTTAATAATGTCTTTTTGATTCAAGGTATAAGGAAGAAACCATGACCCTGCTCAACCCGTTTTTTGGTGAATTTGGCGGCATGTATGTGCCCCAAATCCTCATCCCCGCCCTGCTCCAGCTGGAAAAAGCCTTCGTCGATGCCCAGGAAGACCCGGCCTTTATCGCCGAATTTCAGGAGCTGCTGACCGAGTATGCCGGTCGCCCGACCCCGCTCACCCTGACCCGCAATTTGACCAAGGGCACCAAGACTCGCCTCTACCTGAAGCGTGAAGACCTGCTGCATGGCGGCGCCCACAAGACCAACCAGGTGCTGGGTCAGGCGCTGCTGGCCAAGCGGATGGGCAAGACCGAGATCATCGCCGAGACCGGCGCCGGTCAACATGGCGTTGCCACCGCACTGGCCTGTGCCCTGCTTGGCCTCAAGTGCCGGGTCTATATGGGTGCCAAGGATTGCGAGCGCCAGAAGCCCAACGTATTTCGCATGAAGTTGATGGGGGCCACCGTCATTCCGGTGCACTCCGGCTCATCCACCCTGAAAGATGCCTGCAACGAGGCGCTGCGTGACTGGGCAGCCAACTACGACTCCGCCCACTACCTGCTCGGCACCGCCGCCGGTCCGCACCCCTTCCCCACTATCGTGCGGGAGTTCCAGAAGATGATCGGCGAAGAGGCCAAGGCCCAGTGCTTCAAGAAAGAGGAGCGGCTGCCCGATGCGGTGATCGCCTGTGTCGGCGGCGGTTCCAACGCCATAGGCATGTTTGCCGACTTTATCGACAACAAGGAGGTGCGCCTGATCGGGGTCGAGCCGGGTGGTCACGGCATCGAGAGCGGTGAACACGGTGCGCCGCTCGGTCACGGCAGCAAGGGGGTCTTCTTTGGCATGCACTCCTACCTGATGCAGGACAAGCAGGGGCAAATTCAGGAGTCCTACTCCGTCTCGGCGGGGCTGGATTTCCCCTCCGTCGGCCCGCAGCACGCCCATCTGGCCTCCATCGGCCGCGCCGAGTATGTCTCCATCACCGACAAGGAGGCGCTGGACGCCTTCCAGGAGCTGGCCAAATCTGAGGGGATTATCCCGGCGCTGGAGTCCTCCCACGCCCTGGCACACGCCCTCAAGATGGCCCGCAGTGAACCGGAAAAAGAGCAGGTGCTCATCGTCAACCTCTCCGGCCGTGGCGACAAAGATATCTTTACCGTGGCTGACATTTTCGAGAAAGAAGGAACCTTGTCATGAACCGTTACGCACAACTTTTCTCCCGTCTGGATGCGGTCAATCAGGGCGCCTTTGTGCCGTTCGTGATGCTGGGTGACCCGACCCCCGAACTCTCCTTGGCCATCGTCGATGCGCTGGTCGAAGGGGGCGCCGATGCCCTCGAACTCGGCATTCCCTTCTCCGATCCGGTAGCGGACGGCCCCACCATTCAGGGCGCCGCCCTGCGCGCCTTTGCAAGCCACACCACCCCGGACGACTGCTTCGAACTGCTCGGCCGCATCCGCGCCAAGTATCCGCAGCTGCCCATTGGCCTGCTGGTTTACGCGAATCTCGTTTATGTGCGCCAGATCGACGGTTTTTATGAGAAGTGCCAGCAGGCGGGCGTGGATTCGGTGCTGGTCGCCGACGTGCCGGTGCAGATGTGCGCCCCCTACAAGGCAGCAGGGGACAAGTTCGGTATCGACAGCATCTTTATCGCCCCGCCCAATGGCGATGCCGAGACCCTGAAACAGGTGGCGGAGCTCGGCAGTGGTTACACCTATCTGGTGAGCCGCGCCGGTGTCACCGGTGCAGAGACCAAGGCCGGTATGCCGGTGGATGGCCTGATCAACACATTGCGCGAGTTCAATGCCCCCCCCGCCCTGCTCGGCTTTGGCATCAGCGAACCGGCTCAGGTGCGTGAGGCGATCGCCGCTGGCGCCGCCGGTGCCATCTCCGGCTCTGCCGTGGTGAAGATCATTGAGACTCACCACCAGAACCCGGAGCATATGCTCACTCGTCTCAAAGAGTTTGTAGAAGGGATGAAGGCCGCGACCAATCGGTAAAAGGCGGCATTGGTCAAATACCATTGGCCGTGAGTGAGGAAAGGGAGCCTGATAGGCTCCCTTTTGTTATCCGGCATCAGAGGTTGGCTCCTCTGTAGGTCTGATTAGCGAAGCGTAATCAGACGTTCGCGGAGTTAATGTGATGGCGTGGCTTTACCACGCAATGGAACACCGTAGGGTGCAATAAGCACAGCGCATTGCACCGCAAGAAATAGTCCGCTCCACGACGGCAGACTCTCGCCGGATTCCTGAGCCAGCGGCTGGCCCCTTGATGCGGCTTCGCCGCATGGGACGCGAGGGCGCTGCCCTCGATGGGGTTTCGCCCGCCCTTCGGGCTTGGGCGAGTGACTTTTCTTTGCGTGGCCAAAGAAAAGTCACCAAAAGAAAGGCCACCCCCGCCAAGCCGCCCGCCTTCGGCGGCTTCCCTCATCTCGCTCTCTGGGTCGGACGGTACGCCGCAGATGGTACATCCCTGTACCAACTGCGGCTGCGCCGTAATTCCTGACGGCGCCCCTGACCCATTGAGCTCGACTCGGCGCCTTGGAGGGGTATCAAAACCGTGTCAGTCTTCGGCTACCGTGCCACCGTGAACAAGCCCCCCTCTCCCCTTGGGAGAGGGCTGGGGTGAGGGTATCTTCGCATTCACTACTAGCAAAGCGAGTGATCACCCAGCACTGGGTGCAATGACTAATTTGTTGATCCAGCACAGATTCCCGCTAAACCCCTCTTCTCAACCCGCCAGACTACCCCTTAAGATAGCCAAACGACAATCAACCTATCTGGAGCACCATGACAGCGATTGTTGCTATCTCGCAGGTTAAAAGCAGCGGACTGGGGGCTGTAACTCAGGGGCGGTAGCCTTGCCGGCGATTGGATAGACAACTCCTTTTCTATATTTTTACATAGTGGAAATGCTAGCGACCAAAAAACAAGCAAACAGGTTCAGATGTCAAAGACTAGCGGTTAATATCATGATTTAAAGTGCATTTAATAAGAGTTGTCAGGATGAAACGAAGTTAGATTAAGAGGGAAAGTATTTGAACAGCAATCTTCCTTGGTGGATCACAGATACTGCTGCAATATTGTCAATTGTTGGCTTTATAGTGACGTGTTTCTTGCTATGGGAGGCAAGAAAAATTAGAAATTCATTTATGCGTAAAGCACGCATACCTGAAATTGTCAAAGATCTCGATGAGATCTCTAAAGAATTGTTTTCGCACTTGAAGTCTTTTGCTCAAGAAAACCGTAATGCACTTCAAAAAATACAAAATGCCAAAGGGTTGCTTGAGAGTGTGTTACCAAAGATGGACAATGGGCATCAAAAGAAGATAAATGAGTTTGTTAGTCTAGCTGGAACTGCTGACGCTGATACACTAACAGAAGACTTATGTTGGGGTGTATATTCTCAACTAAGTGGTTTGGTTACGTATTTCAAACAGTTAGAAAAAGACAGTAAGTGGGAACAATAATGATTGAAGATAATCAAAAAGATAGACTGATCACTCAGTTACTTCGTGAAACATTGAATAACAGAATTGATTGGTCTGTGGTTGAACCACCAAGAACTATGGTCTATGCAACTGATAAGTTTGTCCCTTTATATCTTGAGACTAACTTTAATAATACTCGACTAGGTATCTATGAGTTGCGTTACCGACATTTTACGGATTATGATGAATTCTATTGGTCTGAAACTTTAGGTATTTGTATAGTACAATACCCTGATATCGTAGTTTGGAAAATCGAAGAGTACTCACCAGCACTACGTGAACTTTTTGACTTGGCGAGGGAAAAAGCTTCAGGCTTGGGTGGACTTCTAAATTTTTAATCTAGTAAACGTTCAGGAGGGATTGTCAACGCATGGCGTTTTCAGTCCCTTTGAACCACGGTGATTAAGGTTGTTATATTTGATTCTAGTGGTAGTTTGTTGCTAGCAACAACTTAACCGGGCGGTATCTACTTATTAATGTATAGATGTCTGGTTAGGAAGGATTAAGTAAAGGTACTCAACATGAGTGCGCAAATCTAGGCATTCTAAATAGCAAAGTAATTTGTAATATTAAAACTTAACACTTAGTTCATACTATACGTGAATCTCAATTCGTGGGTTATGAGAATGGCTCTCCTTACAATTGGTTAATGTTCGAACTTGAGAGAATAAAGAGCACAAAAATGGGATCTTGGGTATAGCGGCTATAGTGGTTACAGCTCTTGCCGTTATTGTAACTACGCTCGTCGAGTAACGCACACAACAAAGCATTCAAGATGAGACTTACAACGTTTGACAGCTTTTTAAATTAGCTTTAGTGTTTACGGCCCAGCAGGTTAGGTGGTAACGTTGTTCATCCATTAATTCGGCGCTATAGCGTAAAAACAGATAGAGTAGATATACAAAAATGTGTAATAAGAAAGATCTATATTTAGATAGAGTATACAAACTATGCGCTCCACTAATGTTAGTAATTGTCACATACTCGTACGTGTTTTCAGTGAAACCAATTTTCGATAAACAGCAGGAGCTAAATGAAAAAAGCTCTCTTGCCGACACATTAACTACTGAAGTTCATTCTCTTGAAAAGGAGAAGAAAGTTGCTTTAAATAAACTACACGAAACTGAGGAAGATCTTAAGGCTGCATCTGTGAAGCTTAATCTTACAGATGATACTTTAGAGCAAACCACTAAGATTTTAGTTCAAGTTAATAGCAAGTTAGATAGTGCTGAAGCTAAATTAGCTAAAGCCGAATTGAAGCTTAAACATCAGACTAAAGATATTTCCGTGAAAGAAGCTCAGTTAGAACAATTGCTAATAGATGTCGGTAGTAAAAACGAAAAGCTATTAAAACTAAATGAATCTTTGAACAACTCTGAAAATGCTGCTGTTTCGTTTTATATATATCGAGTGGTAAATGAAGTTGCAAACAATGGAATAAGTGCTCAAGCAGCTGATTTATATGGAAGATCTACAAACCCCAAAAAATTTAATTTATACAACGCTTTAATGGAAAAATCTAAATTTAACGACAGCGAACCAGTAGATAAATTCTCCCAAGAGTATTTTGAGAGAAAAGCAAAGGTAATCATTCGCCAGTTTACCGAAGAGAATATTTCGATTGACGAAAATAGTTATAAACCTGCATTTGACCTTTACGTATATACATTTAGGAAACAAATGGGAATACTTACGGAATAACACTTTTAGGGGCGACAGGAAAATTAGGACATCCACATTTCTGAGCAAGCCGCTGCATTGCCAGCACACAGGGAGGCGGATGTCCTTTACCCAATTGGGTTTGCCCCCAGCAACATGCAAAGAGCAAATTGCGACTGAAATGATGCACTCTATATTTGCCAAGTCACGATATATCCAACAACCCTCTCCAATACCACACCTACCTCCCCCTGCTCCACGCCCGCCATCCCATCAACACCAGCATCACTACAACCCCCGGCAGCCATACCCAGTAGAGCTCGGAGAGGATAACCGCTGCACCCCGGGCGGTGAGATAGGCCTCCAGCTTAAAGGGAGCGACCCTGATCACCTGCCAGGGGGCAAAGAAACGCTCGTCACGCCACGGCCAAAGCCAGCCAACCCCCTTGCCGCCGGTGGTAAGTGAATCGAGCAGGCTGTGGGAAAGCAGAGAGACCAGCAGAAACGACCAGACAGTGGCGGCGCTCGCCTTAAGCTGGCGGTGAAACAGCATGGCCAGAGTGGGCAGGGCAAAGGCGAACAGCAGGGAATGGGTAAAGCCGCGATGGCCAAAGACATGGTCGTAGGCAACCCCCAGTTTGAAGGCAAGCACGTCGGCATCGGACAACATGGCGATGGCAACCCCTGCCAGCAGCAGGCGCGGCGGGATAATCCGGCAGCCAAGCCCGAGCCCAAGGCAGAGAGGTACGGCGGCGTGAGTGACGATGGTGGGCATAACGAAAAGCTCCAACTGAAAACTGGCGCCTACCCTACCCCCGCTCGGTGAAGTGAACATGAAGTGCCGCACGACTCTGCAAGCCAGACCAATCCATTCCTCACCCCCTTCCTTTTCTAAAAAAGTGAGCCCCTCTACACCTTTCTCTAGCAGCCAGCACCAAGACCATCAAAAGTACAACTTCGTACACGTTTGGTTGTTCGGTACGATCTGGCCAATGTGGGACTTTACAGCGAGTTAAAACAGTATTCAGATGCCGCCATCGTCATGGTGAGACGGCCAACCCCGCCGCGCTGGATTATCTGGGGCGCTGCCGGCGCGAGCTTAAGCGCCCTTGCCACCATTTTCAGGCACAGGCTGCGCTGTGGCCCAATCTGCAGTTGTAACCAGCCAATGGATGGCAAGTCACTCTCCCAGTCAGCCCAACCCTTGCTGCACGCTTGGCAAACGAACTGACGGATTTGCGGCCAGTTGCTGTGCCCATGATCACACAGTGACAACTCTCACGACCCTCTCACCGCCCCCTCGCTTTTTATCATCTAGAGTTACCAGGCAGTGCAAAAGCTGCTGATTTATATACATTCGCCGCCAAAGAGGGATCTTGTTTCATGACAGAGCATACTGATCTGCTGCCCACCAGCACGGATGATGAGCAAAGCGCCGGCAACCGCTATCTCTACTACACAGAGGGAGACCTAGCCCGCATTCTCGACAATCTTGAGCAGCTTCGCAGTGCTGTATTCCCCACCGCCCCGGGGGATAACGAAACCGGCACCACAGTGCCGCACAATTTTCCGTCCGTTTGCCTGGTGGGGCTGGGGCGCTGCGGCTCCAACATCGCCCAGGATGTCGCCTCGCTGGTTTACAACGCCCGCAGCTTTTACATGAACGAGTTCAACAGCGAGGAGCAGCGCAAGCGGGAGAAGGAGTTTGGCCCCTTGAGCTGGATCCGCCGCAACCTGCGACTGCCCAGCAATGGCGCCCGCCCTGTCTTTCTGATCGAACCCATGGTGATGCTGGGAGACCTGGACAAGGACATAGATGGCCGCATCCGCCACTCCAATCGCAGCGGCGAAGGTGGCTCCTTGCGCGACTACGCCAAGATGCGGGTGATGGACTTGTCGGAGATCCATGCCGGGGGGGCGGGGAACGCCCCCATCCTGGGTCAGTATCTGGCCAAGATCATTCTCAACAAGAGCCCCCACTACTTCGCCAACTCCGAGTGGCAGGCGATCCATACCTATCTGGTGGACTCCTGCGGCATCAAGGCCAACCAGTC
>Ga0115550_1000423_pt1 | contig 35933 bp, 39 predicted proteins | sample COGITO_mtgs_1005_FD_87177 | JGI IMG/M metagenome (GOLD analysis project Ga0115550, IMG submission 87177) | Pelagic marine microbial communities from North Sea - COGITO_mtgs_100511 | ecosystem: Environmental > Aquatic > Marine > Epipelagic | place: Germany:Helgoland, sampling site Kabeltonne...
ATCATTGCCGCCATGGCCGGTATCCGGGTGTTTGCCACCGGCGGTATCGGCGGCGTACATCGCGGTGCCCAGGAGACCTTCGACATCTCGGCGGATCTGCAGGAGTTTGCCCAGACCTCGGTCGCCGTGGTGTGTGCCGGTGCCAAGTCGATCCTCGACATCGGCCTGACCCTGGAGTACCTGGAGACTCAGGGTGTGCCCGTCATCGGTTATCAGACCGAGGAGCTGCCCGCCTTCTACACCCGCGAGAGCGGCTTCAAGGTGGATTACCGCCTCGACACACCGGCGGCCATTGCCGAGGCGCTGCGTCTGAAGTGGGAGCTGGGACTGGCCGGTGGCGCCGTGGTCACCAACCCCATCCCGGCCCAGTTCGCCATGCCCAAGGCCGACATAGATGCGGCCATCAAGCAGGCGTTGCAAGAGGCGGACGAGCAGGGAGTCAAGGGCAAGGCATCCACCCCCTTCCTGCTGGCGCGGGTGTGCGAGCTGACCGGCGGCAACTCGCTGGCTGCCAATATCCAGCTGGTGCTGAACAACGCCGCCCTGGGGGCGCGTATTGCCGCCAGCCTGTAACGACTCGCGGTGAATGAAAAAGAGGGCCTTTTGGCCCTCTTTTCTATTTCGGCGCTGTGATCGCCCGGGTGGATTATTGCAATACCAGCCGACCATGCAGTGGCTGCACGGGCCTGTTGTTGGGGTGGTGCATCACCGCCTTGAAGGCGTCGATCTGGGCCTGACTCACCTGCACCGGCTGCTTCATTACCAGCCAGCGCACCCCTTCCGAGCAGGGCGGTGTGGTCAGCGAACCGCTGAAGCGGTAGTAGTCGTGATTGGCTGGCAGCAACTGCTCGGCCGAAAGCGGCGCCTTGAGGGCGTGGATCTCGCCCGTTTTCGCTGGCAACTGATCCCAGGCCCGGGTCAGCGCCGGATTGGCCTTGCCCGCTTCGAACATCACGGCCAGCACGGCGATCTCGCCCTTGGCATTGGAGTGCACCAGGTGCCCTTCCAGCGGATAGGATTTGCCCTTGATGAGGTTTTCACTGGGAGCATGGAAGTGGAACTGCTTGAGCTCGAAGCGCATGCCATCGAGCATCAAGGTACTGCCAGGGGCATAGCCGACTTGTACTGTATGGCCATTGTTGACCAGGGTTTTACCGCCCGCCAGATAGTGGAACTGCAGTGGAACCAGCTTGGCGTCTACCAGACCGTCGAGGTCTATCGGCGACTGGTTGCTGCCTGCACACTGGCCAAATTCCGGCGTTAGTTTGGCCCATTGTGCCGGCCCTGCTTCACCGTTGTACTCCCAGTGCGGGGTGGCGGCGAAGACGGCGGGGCACAGCAACAGAGAGCAGGCCAACAGAGACTTTCTCATCATACATCCTTATCTTGATTGAAAAGCACAGCCATCCGCTTCCTTAATAAGTGAAGGAACAGTGGATGGCATTATCTAAAATGCGGGATACAGAATGTTAGACAGTATTTTTATTATTGACAGCCGTATGACAGATCATATTTATGATGCATATAAAATGGATCTAATTAACAGGTGGCTGCCACTGCATATTGAATAATCGCTTTATTCAATGACAGCAATCTAATTAATCGACTGTTGTTGAAGATGGATTTGTTCATAATTCACTCATCGAAATTCAGCTCTTTTTTGCCTCGCAAGTCCCCGCCATCAGTCCGTCTTAAATATATTAATTCATTGTTTTTATTGTGGTTTTTGTTGGTCTCATTTGATCTTGAGCAAATAACGCACAAGCGTTCCCGGTCAGGCTGAGGTTGCTGTTATGCACAGCCACAAGGGAGAGAGAAAAATGAATAAATATTATTTGTTGCTGGCGTTGGGCTTGTCGGGGATGGGGTGGGCAGCCGAACCGATCCAACCCGTCGAGGCAGTCAAGGTGGGATCGCCAGAGAAAGTCGAGCTGGGCAAGATGTTGTTCTTCGAGCCGAGGCTCTCCAAATCCGGCGCCATCTCCTGCAACTCCTGCCATAACCTGGCGACCGGCGGCGTGGACAATCAGGTCAGCTCCCTCGGCCACAAGTGGAAGGAGGGGCCGATCAACTCCCCCACAGTGCTCAACTCCAGCCTCAACTTCGTGCAGTTCTGGGATGGCCGCGCCAAGGATCTGAAAGCGCAGGCGGCAGGCCCCATCGAAAATCCGCTGGAGATGGCCTTCACCCACAAGCTGGCGGTGGATACCCTGCATACCCTGCCCGAATATCGCAGCCGTTTCAGCGCCGTCTACGGCAAGGCGAACTTTGGCATCGATGAGGTGACAGACGCCATCGCCGCCTTCGAAGAGACCCTGGTCACCCCCAACGCGCCGTTCGATCGCTGGTTGAAGGGAGACGGCAAGGCGCTGACGGCGCAGCAGTTGAAGGGCTATCAGCTGTTCAAGGATAAGGGCTGCACTGCCTGCCACAACGGGGTAGCCATCGGTGGCAACTCCTATCAGAAGATGGGGCTGGTCAAGCCGTTCAAGACCGACAACCCGGCCCAGGGCCGTGGCGGCGTGACGGGCGAGAAGCAGTTCATTGGCTGGTTCAAGGTGCCGACCCTGCGCAATATCGAGCTGACCTACCCCTACTTCCACGATGGTTCAGTCTGGGATCTGAAGGAGGCGGTGCAGATAATGGCGGACATCCAGCTGGGCCAGGCGTTGAGCGAGCAGGAGGCCGACGACATGACCGCTTACCTCAAGAGCCTGACCGGCGAGCAGCCCCGGATAGTACTGCCGATCCTGCCGCCCTCCCAACCTGATACACCCAGGCCTCAGGTCAAGAGCTGACCGGGTCGTGAGTTTGAATCCAGGCGGGGCAGAGGCCCCGCTTTTTCATGGCTCTATCTATCTGATAAAAAAGCCAAAGTACCGTATTCAGCATAATGACAAGGGGATGACAATCCCCCAGCTGGCGGCGGGGATTTCACCGATTTGCAGCCCTCTTCACAATTTCAACACGCTCACAATCTGTTCGATTGCCTAACTCATCCGACCTGGTGTCAAATCACTCCGCCCAATACAAGGAGTGGCATAATAATGAATAATATCAATAAATTAGTTCTGGCTATCGGATTCACTCTCACCACCTTCCCGGCCCTGGCGGCAGGCTTCCAGTGCAAGGATCACGTCAAGCTCGGGGTCCCGGGTCAATCCAGTCAGCTGTTGTGCCGGGACGGTTATGCCGCCGGATACAACTATGACACCAAGGTCGCAGACTGGGTCTCTTACCGTATGACGGCGGCCAGCGCCCAGGGGCAGGTGCCGCGCAAGGATGCCTTCGCCGAAGACAGGGAGGTGCCGGTGCAGTTCCGCGCTACTCTGGCGGACTACAAGGGGTCGGGCTACGACAGGGGTCATCAGGCGCCCGCGGCCGACATGCGCTCCACCGCCGCTACCATGAAGCAGAGCTTCTTGCTGACCAACATGACGCCGCAGTTACCGGCGCTCAATCAGGGGGCCTGGCGCATTCTGGAAGAGAAGACCCGCCAGTGGGCCATCGCCTATCAGGATGTTCAGGTGATCACGGGCCCCATCTTCACCAACTCCGATGGCGCCATCGGTAACGGTGTAACTGTGCCCCACGCCTACTACCGGGTGGTGATGGATGTGGCCAACCAGGAGGCGATCGCCTTCGTCCTGCCGCAACAGAACGTATCGGCCAGCCGGCTTGCGGATTACATAGTGACTGTGGATGCGGTGGAGGAGCAGACCGGACTGGATCTTTTCACCGAGCTGCCGGATGAACAGGAAGAGGCCATGGAATCACGGCTGATGGCCATGTGGAGCAACTGACTCGCGGTAACGACAACAGGGGCCTGGGCCCCTGTTGTCAGTCGTTCAGGTCGTCACCTATCTTCTTGACGGTGTCCCGGGTACCGTGACCAATTTCGCGGGTCACATCCCGGGTGGTGTGGCCAATCTCGCGGGTCACGTTGCGGGTGGTATGCCCCACGGTTCTGCCCGCCTCCTTGATGTCGGCACATCCGCTGGTCAATGTGCCCAGGGTCAGGCCGAGTGCCAACAGTGCCATGCAGTTACGCATCATGCCGTGCTCCTTCAGGTTTCATTGTTATATCCGATCTGCGGCGGGCATTATGGCCTCGTGTGCAGCGGGCGGGCAACCAGCAGGGTATGGCCCGGGCCCGGGATCTCGTGCTCTTCCTCCACGTGGAAATGCGCCTCGCGCAGGCACTGGTACATCTGTTTGGAGTGATAGAAGCGGCTGTTGCCGTTGGCCAGACAGGTGAAGTAGAGGGAGGTGGCGTTGAGACTGAAACTGGCGGCTTCGAAGGTCTGCCGGTCCCAGAACAGCTCCAGGATGCAGACCCGGGCATCGGGTTTCATGCAATGCCGGATCCGGTTCAGGATGGCGACTATCTGCTTGTGGCTGAAGCAGTCGAGGAACTGGCTCATCCACCAGATGTCTGCCTCGCCGGGCAAGGGGCCCGGTTGCAGCAGATCCACCCCATGACCCTGTACTCGATCGCCGAGACCCGCCTCTTCAATATTCAGGCGGGCCAGTGCCAGCTGCTCGGGCAAGTCCAGAATGGTGACACGCAGGGCGGGATCCCGCTTGGCACAAGCGATGGCCCACTTGCCGGTGTTGCCACCGAGATCGTAAAGGTGGCTTGGTTCATAGCTGAACACCTTGTCCTGGGCCTGCTGGAACGCCCAGTCGGAGTAGAAGTGATCAAACGCAAACCAGCTGCTGCGGGCAGGCTCCGGCAGCTCGCTCAAGTGCGGGTAGAGGGTCTGCCAGGGGCCGAATTCCTGCAAGCCGGCCGGTGTGCCCTGACGGATGGCATCGAGCAGGTGGGCGAGGGGCTGATAGCAGACATGCTGGGTGAAGTCGAGATTGACCCGGCTCATGGCATCGTGCTGCAGATATTTGCCGACCCGGCCCAGCACATAGTGCTCGCCGGCCAGGTAGCAGAGTCCGCCGCCGAGCCCCATGTCCAGCAGAACGCTGACCGCATATTCGCTCAGTTCGCACGCATGGGCTATCTGTGCCAGCGGAGCACCCTGCTGGCCACGGGTCTCGAGAAAGGCGAGCACCCCGGTTTCACGCAGACACCAGCTGGCCTGGAACAGCATGGGCCCGAAGGCGATCTTCTGGGCCGCACTGATGGCCTCCAGCGCGTTATAGGGGTCTGCCTGATAGTGGTTCACTGGATGGCTCCTGCCGGATCAGCGGCTGTTTGCGCGGGCGAGTTCGGTCTGGATGGCCTGATTCAGGCCCAGGATCCAGCGGTTATAACTGCGATGAATGTTGCCCTTGCCTTTATCATCCAGATTGACGCTGCTCACATAATTAATGGAATAGTCGTGAGCGCTATATGGAATATCGATCACAGCCTGATGTTGGCGCAGATGGACTTGGCCGCGAATAAGTCCTGGCTTCTCTTTTTTCATTACCCAGCTTTTACTGATCCCCGCCGTGATAATGGCACTGGCTACCTGATCTTCAGTCAGAGTAAAGGCAACCGGGTTGGCGGCCATATTGCGAATGGGCTGGCTGGTAGAGCAGGCGGCCAGCAGGGCGCAGGCCAGCAACAGGGATACCTTGTTAATAACTTTCATAATATTCCTTGCGACGATATTCAATATTGAGGGCATGGCAATGAGACAACACAAATCATTTATTTTCAATCACTATGCCAATAGATAATCTGCGCCAGCTATTATTTTTGACGAATAATGGTATTATTCGCGCAGCATTAATGTGATGACTCCAATTGTTAATTTCCATGGAGCAGGCACTGCCCAGCGGGTGAGTGCTTTTTACCGTATTCGCGCTCACGCCAAATGTTAAGGACAGGTTGCCTGAAATATGCTCTCTTTTTCGCTGCAAGCTAGTCAGGCACTGTCACCGGGTCTGGTCGACGAACGCGACTGGCAGGCGTGGGCACAGCAGGGACAATGGCCCGCTGACCCCCCGTTCCCCGCGACCCCCTTGCTGCCCATGATGATGGCGCGCCGCCTGAGCCAGGGTTCCCGGCTGGCGGTGCAGGTCGGCTTGAGCCTGCTGGCTCGCCATCCCGTCGATTACGCCATCTTCGTCAGTCGACACGGCGAGCTGGCTCGTTCCGTGACCCTGTTGCAGGCGCTGGCGGCCAGACAGGCGCTCTCACCCACGGATTTTTCCATGTCAGTCCACAATACGGCCGCCGGCCTCTGTTCCATCCAGGGCCAGGCCGCCATTCCCATGACGTCGCTGGCGGCGGGGGAGGGCGGATTGATGGCGGGGTTCACCGAGGCGGTCGTGGCCTTGCACGCCGGTGCCCAACAGGTGCTGTTGGTGGCGTTCGAGGGGCCTGTGCCGGATTTTCATCACCCCTGGCTGCCAGACGAGGCGCCACCCCATGCACTGGGGCTGATATTGCAGGCCGGTGAGCAATGGTGCTGCCAAGCTGCGAGTGGCGTGAGTCCGGGAGCCGGAGCAGCTTCGACTTTGCCTCAGTCGCTGGCCTTCTGGCGGGCCCTGCTGCGGGATGAATCGGCACTGACCCTTTGCAATGGCCGGCAGGAGTGGACATGGCAGCGGCGCTGAGCCTGTGCTGGCGCCTGCTTGGCACGGCCCTTGGCTTCGCCCTGTTCGGGGTGGGCGGTCTGCTGCTCACCCTGTGCTGGTTTCCGTTGCTGGCGCTCTGCCTGCGCGGTGAGCGACGGCGGACCCTGGCCCAGCTGACCATACGCCACAGCTTTCGGCTGTTTCTCGGTGTGCTGCGGGGCTGGGACGTGCAAGATTATCGGGTGAGCGGCATGCCCGCCGACTTGCGCGGCGCCCTGGTAGTGGCCAATCACCCCAGCCTGCTCGATTACGTCATGCTGGCGGCCGAGATGCCGGTGTGTGACTGCATCGTCAAGCAATCCCTCTGGCGCAACCCTTTCGTGGGCGGCGTGGTCAGGGCGGCAGATTATATTCCCAACGTAGAGGCGGAGCGCCTCCTGCCCCTGTGCATGGCGCGGATCCAGGCCGGCGGTCTGTTGCTGATCTTCCCTGAGGGCACCCGCACCACACCGGGGGAGCCCATCAAGTTGCAACGGGGCGCTGCCCAGTTGGCGGTGCGCAGCCAGGTGCCCCTGCAACCGGTGCGGATCCACTGCAACACCCGATTTCTCACCAAGCAGGACAAATGGTTCAAGATCCCGGAAAATAAGCCGACCTTCACCATAGAATTCCTGCCGCAAGTGGCGCCAGACGAGGTGGTCGCCACCGGACAGAGCAGCGCTCTGGCCGCGCGCCAGTTGACCCGTTTTCTCACCCGGACCCTGCAAACAGGGCCCCAATGACAGCGTATGGAACAGTTATGCAAGACCTGCACCTAGAGATCAAACAACTCATCATCGACAGTCTCAACCTCGAGGGACTGACCCCTGAAGATATAGACAGCCAGGCCCCGCTGTTCGGTGATGGCCTGGGACTGGACTCTATCGATGCGCTGGAGCTGGGCCTTGCCATCAAGGGCCGCTACGGCATAGTGCTCTCCGCCGAGGATGAGAATACCCGTCGTCACTTTGCCTCAGTCGCAGCCCTGGTCGCCCTGGTGCAGGCCCAGTCGAAAGGGGAGGCCTGAGCCATGACCCGTGACGACATCTTTGCCCAGATCAAAACCGCCCTCGTCGATCTGTTCGAAGTCGATGAAGAGGCCATCACTCCAGAGGCACGTCTCTATCAGGATCTCGAGCTCGACAGCATAGATGCCATCGATCTGGTGGTGCACCTGCAAAAGCTGACCGGCAAGAAGATAAAGCCGGAAGAGTTCAAGTCGGTGCGCAGCGTCAATGACGTTGTGGATGCGGTCGAGCGTCTGCTCGCCGGCGCCTGATGCGGATGCGCGCCAGATCATGACGCGCTGGCTCTCCTGGCTGGCCGGTGGTGCCCTCCTGCTCTACCCGCTGGCTGTGTACTGGGGGCTGACTCACACCAGCCAGACTCCGCTGCTGGTGGGGCTGCTGGTCATCTTCTCCTTGCGGCTGCTGCCGGGTCTGCTCAAGCGGCGGGTCCGGTTTGGTCCCCTGCCTGAGTGGCTCTGGCTGGGTCGCCTGCTGGCCTGCATCGGTCTGGGGCTGACCCTGCTGTCGGCGCTATTCTCTGCCCGCCACTGGTTGCTCTATTACCCGCTGGCGGTGAGCCTGGCGCTGCTCTGCCTGTTTGGCTGGAGCCTGACCCGCCCCATGAGTCTGGTGGAGCGGCTGGCCCGCTTGCAGGATCCCCGCCTGCCGGATATCGCCATCGGCTACACCCGGCGGGTGACCCAGATCTGGTGCGGCTTCTTCGTGGTCAATGGCGCCCTGGCGGCCTTCACCATCTGGTACGGCGATCTGGCGCTCTGGAGCCTCTACAACGGCCTCATCAGCTATGGGTTGATGGGCGCTTTGATGGCGGGGGAGTATCTGGTACGCCGGCGACTGATGAAGAGGCTGGCCCCATGACCCTGCTGCAAACGCTCTGGCAGCAGGACGACGACCAGCTGGTGGCGTTCGGTCAAGGCGGCGAGGTGACTCTGGCCGAGCTGCGCCTTGGCAGCCTGCAACTTGCCCGGGCCATGGCCCGCCATGCTCGCCCCGGGCAGCCGCGCGCGCGCTGGGCGCTCTGTTTCGATGACAGCCTGCTGTTTGCGCAAGCGTTGCTCGCCTGCGCCCTCGGCGGTCATCAAGCCATCTTGCCGGGCCATCAACGGGTGGCCGGGCTGCTGGCGCTGCGGGATCAGTTTGACGGCCTGCTCACCGATGGCCAGCTGCCAGTCGATGGGCTTGATGTGCCCCAGTTGCGGTTGCCCCTTGCCGATTGCCATGACGAGCTGGATGCAGAGCACGCCGACCTGGCTCCCGAACGTCTCGACCTGACCCTGTTCAGCTCGGGCTCCACCGGCGAGCCCAAGGCGATCCCCAAAGTCTGGCCCCAGCTGGAGGCCGAGCTGCGGGTGCAGATGGCGCTCTGGGGCCAGGCCCTGGCCGACACACGGGTGCTGGCCAGCGTCAGTCACCAGCACATCTACGGCCTGCTGTTTCGCATCCTGCTGCCGCTGGCCCTGGGGCGTCCGTTCGATCGCCGCAGCATCGACTATCCGGAGCAGCTGGCGGTGCAAACCGCCCCCTGGGTGCTGATCGCTTCCCCCGCTTTTCTCAGCCGGCTCGATCCGGCCATTCCCGCCGCGGGCTGCCGCCTCATCGTCTCCTCCGGCGGTCCCCTGCAACCCGGGGATGCCCATCAGGCCCGGGCCCTGCTCGGCCAGCTGCCGGTGGAAATTTTCGGCAGTAGCGAGACCGGCGGCATCGGCTGGCGCCAGCGCAATCAGGCGCAGACCCCCTGGACGACGCTGCCCGGGGTTGAGGTGCGGGTCGGCCCGGATCAGGGCTTGCTGCTGCGCTCCCCCTTCCTGGCAGAGGACGGCTGGCTGGCCTGCGCCGATCGCATCCTGATGAAGGGGGCCGGATTCGAGCTGCTGGGGCGTCAGGACAGGGTGATCAAGCTGGAGGAGAAGCGCATCTCCCTCGACGAGGTGGAGGCGCGCCTGCAAGCCCTGCCGGAAGTGGAGTTGGCCGCAGTGCTGCCTCTGCATCAGGGCCAGCGCCAGATCCTCGGCGCCGTGCTGGTGCTGAGCGAATTGGGGGCCGCCCGCTGGGCTGAACTGGGTCAGGGCCGCTTCCTGTTGGCCCTGCGCCAGCAACTGCGCCCCTGGCTCGAACCGGTCGCCCTGCCGCGCAGCCTGCGCCGGGTCGAGAGCATGCCCGTCAATGCCCAGGGAAAACGCCCCTGGCCACAACTCAAGGAGCTGTTCAATGAGCCTCTCTGCTGACACGCTGCCGACAGTGCTGGGCTGCGAGACGCTGGCCGATGGCGTGCGCCTGCACCTGCGGCTCGATCCTGAGCTGCCCTGGTTTGCGGGCCACTTTCCCGGCGCGCCCCTGCTGCCAGGGGTCACCCAGATCCACTGGGTCATGCACTATGCCGCCAGTCTGCTCAACCTGGAGCTGCCGTTTCACGGGCTGGATCAGCTCAAGTTCCAGCGCCCGCTGCGGCCGGGGGCCGAGTGCTGTCTGAGCTTGCAGTGGCAGCCAAAAAAGGATCAGCTCGTTTTCAGCTATACGCTGGGGGATGAGCTGGCGAGCAGCGGACGGGTGCGCTTCATCCCATGACGCCCTGCATCCTGATCCCCTGTTACAACCATGCCGGCCCGCTGGCCGCCGTACTGGATCGGCTGGCAGAATATAAGCTGCCCTGCCTGCTGATCGACGATGGCAGCGAACCCGTTGCCGCCGCCGCGCTGGATGGGCTGGCCGCCCGTCACCCCTGGGTCACCCTGCTGCGCCATTCGCACAACCAGGGCAAGGGCGGCGCCGTGATGACGGGGCTGCGCCACGCCCATGGCCTCGGTTTCAGCCACGCCCTGCAGGTGGATGCCGATGGCCAGCACGATCTGGCTGATATTCCGGCCCTGCTGGCCGAGGCGCACCGGGATCCCGAGGCGCTTATCTCGGGACGCCCTGTCTATGACGATTCCGTGCCCAAAGGGCGCCTCTATGGCCGCTATATCACCCATGTCTGGGTCTGGATCGAGACGCTGTCGTTTGCCATCAAGGACAGCATGTGCGGCTTTCGGGTCTATCCGCTGGCGGCCAGCTGCGCGCTGCTCGAACGGGTGGCACTCGGCAGGCGGATGGATTTTGACACCGAGGTGATGGTGCGCCTGTACTGGGCCGGGGTGGCGGTGCGCTTCGTGCCGACCCGGGTCATCTACCCCGCCGATGGCAGCTCCCATTTCCAGCTCTGGCGCGACAACCGCGACATCTCCTGGATGCACACCCGGCTGGTGTGCCGCCTGTTGTTGGATCTGCTGTTGCGCCTGGCGAGCGGGCCTCGCCGCCTCTGGTCATGGGCGACCCGGCTGTGGCGCGAGCGCCGGACCCACTGGTCGCGCACCCCGGAGCGCGGATCCCTGCTCGGCATGCAGATCATGCTGGCCAGCTATCGCCTGCTTGGGCGGCGGGGCTTCTCCCTGTTGCTCTACCCCGTCATCGGCTACTTCTGGTTGACCGGCCGCGCCCAGCGTCAGGCATCTCAAGCCTATCTGGCCCGGCTCGAGGCCTTTTCCCGCACTCATGGCATACGGCTACCCCCTGAGCCGAGATCGAGCTTTCGCCACTTCCTGCGCTTTGGCGAGGCGGCGCTCGACAAGCTGGCCGGCTGGCGCGGCGACATAGCGGAGGATCAGGTCGAGCTGGTGGGGAGGGATCACTACGAGGCCGCCATCAACAGCGGCAAGGGCTTGCTGCTGCTGGGCTCTCACCTCGGTGACCTCGAGCTGTGCCGGGCCCTTGGCAGTCGCAAGGGGGAGGTGCGCATCAATGCGCTGGTCTTCACTCGTCACGCGGCCCGCTTCAACGCCCTGCTCAAGCAGATCAACCCGGATTCACGGCTCAACCTCATTCAGGTGCAGGAGATGGGGGCCGATACCGCCATCCTGCTCAAGGAGAAGCTGGATCAGGGGGAGTGGGTGGTGATCGTCGGCGATCGCACCTCTGTGACCCGGGAGAAGCGGGTGGTCTGGGCCGACTTTCTCGGCGCGCCGGCCCCCTTTCCTCTCGGCCCCTTTGCCCTGGCCAGCGTGCTGGGTTGCCCGGTTTACCTGATGTTCGGCCTCAAGGAGCAGGGGCGCTTTCGGGTGCATTTCGAGCCCTTTGCCGACAGCCTAAGTCTGCCGCGCCAGGGGCGACAACAGATACTCGCGTCCCGGGTGCAGGCCTATGCCGATCGCCTGCAGCATCACTGCTTGCGCGCCCCGCTGGACTGGTTCAACTTCTTTGATTTCTGGCAGCTGACCGATGAACAAGAGTGAGATGAAGTGCGTCACCTTCGGCGCCGAGCCGTTGACCATCGAAGATGTGGTGGCGCTGGCAGAGCGCCGTGCCCGCCCGGCATTGAACCGGGATCCCGCCTTTATGGCCCGCATCCAGCGGGGGGCTGATTTTCTCGATAGATTGCTGGTCGAGGAGGGGGTCATCTACGGGGTGACTACAGGCTACGGGGATTCGGTGACCCGACCCGTGCCCGCCGAGCTGGTGCCCGAGCTGCCGCTGCACCTGACCCGCTTCCACGGCTGCGGGCTGGGGGAGGATCTTGACCTCGATGCCGGTCGCGCCGTGCTGGCGACCCGGCTCTGCTCCCTGGCGCAGGGAGTCTCCGGCGTCAGCCCGGGTTTGCTCGAGAGGCTCTGCTGGTTGCTGGAGCAGGATCTCATACCGCGCATACCGGAAGAGGGTTCCGTCGGTGCCAGCGGCGATCTGACACCGCTCTCCTACGTCGCCGCCGTGCTGGTGGGGGAGCGCGAACTCCATCACGATGGCGCGCTGCGTCCCGCCGCCGAGGTCCATCGGGAGCTGGGGATCACCCCCCTGACCCTGAGACCCAAGGAGGGACTGGCGCTGATGAACGGCACCTCGGTGATGACGGCACTGGCCTGCCTCGCCTATGCCCGCGCCGACTACCTGATGCAACTGGCGACCCGGATCACTGCGCTGGTGAGCGTCGCCATGGGGGGCAACGCCTTCCACTTCGACGAGCGGTTGTTTGCCGCCAAGCCCCACCCCGGCATGCAGGGCATAGCGGCCTGGCTGAGGGCGGATCTGGTGGCCGGCGAGCTGCCGCGCCACAGCGACCGGCTGCAGGACAGATACTCATTGCGCTGCGCCCCCCACGTCATAGGTGTGGTGGCCGACAGCCTGCCCTGGTGGCGCCAGCTCATCGAAAATGAGCTCAACAGCGCCAACGACAACCCGCTGATCGACGGGGAGGGGGAGCACGTGATGCACGGTGGCCACTTCTACGGCGGCCACATCGCCATGGCCATGGACAGCATGAAGACGGCCATCGCCAATCTGGCGGACCTGCTGGATCGCCAGCTGGCCCAGTTGGTGGACACCAAGTTCAACGGCGGCCTGCCAAGCAACCTTTCGGGGGCGCCGGCCGGGCGGCAGATGATCAACCACGGCTTCAAGGCGGTGCAGATCGGCGTCTCGGCCTGGACTGCGGAGGCGCTCAAGCAGACCATGCCCGCCAGCGTCTTCTCGCGCTCCACCGAGTGCCATAACCAGGACAAGGTGAGCATGGGCACCATAGCGGCGCGGGATGCCCTGCGGGTGCTGACCCTGACCGAGCAGGTCGGAGCCGCCTGCCTGCTGGCGGCGGTGCAGGGAGTCGAGCTGCGCCTGGCCCAGCCCACGCCCTTCACTCGCCCGCTCAGCCCGGCCTTGACCCATATGGTGCAGCAGGTGCGGGCCGAGTTTGCACCTCTGCTGGAAGACAGGGCGCTGGAGCAGGAGCTCAGGGCGCTGATCGCCCGCATTCGCCTGCGTCACTACCCCCTCTATCAGGAATCTTCGCTATGAGCCGTACCCGGATTGCACCTGAACCCTGGCAGATCAGTGCCGAAGTGGAAGTGACCATCCCCTTCCACGACGTGGACATGATGGCTGTATTGGTCTGGCAGGGGCACTCCCTATGAGACAACCCATGCAGAATGAACCCTGGCAGATCAGCACTGAAGTGGAAGTGACCATCCCCTTCCACGATGTGGACATGATGGCGGTCGCCTGGCACGGTCACTACTTTCGCTACATAGAGCTGGCCCGCTGCGCCCTGCTCGATCTTATCGATTACAACTACCCGCAGATGGAGGCCTCCGGCTACCTCTGGCCCATCATAGATACCCGGATGAAGTATCTGGCGCCGCTGCGCTTCGGCCAGCGGGTGCGGGTGCGCGCCACCCTGACCGAGTACCAGAACCGGTTGAAGATCGACTACCTGCTGAGCGATGCCGCGAGCGGCACCCGCACCAGCAAGGGCTACAGCATCCAGGTGGCGGTGAGCAAGGCGAGCGGCGAGATGTGCCTGGCCTCGCCCCAGGTGCTGCTGGACAAGCTGGGGGTGAGCCAGTGAAGCCTCTTCTGAACCGCGTGATGGTCGGGCTGACCCTGCTGCTGGCGTTGCCGCTGCAGGCGGCTCCACTGAGCCGTGACCAGGTGCAGCAGTTGCTGACTCTGAGTGAGGTCAGGCAGGCGCATTTCGAGCAAGAGAAGCAGGTGGCGGGGCTGAGCCAGCCGCTCAAGGCCTCCGGCGAGCTGCTGCTGGTGCGCGATCTCGGACTCTGGTGGCAGCAGCAGAAGCCCTTTGCCCTGACTCTGACCCTGACGCCACAACGCATGGTGCAGCAGATGGCGGGTCAGCCCGCTACCATCATCGACAGTCCCCAGTTGCTTGAATTCAGCCAGATGCTGCTGGCGCTGTTCGGCTCGGACGAGGTGACCCTGAGCCGCTACTTCAAGATCGATTTTCAGAGCACGGAGGCGGGCTGGCAGCTGCTGCTGGTGCCGACCCTGACGCCGCTGGACAAGGTGTTCGCCAGCCTCACCCTGAGCGGGCAAGGTCAGCTGGATCAGCTGGTCATTGCCGACAAGCAGGGTGACAGCACCCGCATCCGTTTCAGCGCCTGGCAGGAGCGAAGCCTGCCACTGACCCCTGAAGAGCAGGCCCGCTTTGCTGCCCATTAGCCCCGCATCGCGCCCTGCCACTGCCCGTGGTTTGGCCGGGAGAATCGACCTTGCTGCAATCTGAAACCACCTGGCGCCGGCTTGGCACTATCTGGATCGGCCTCTGTCTGCTGCTGGTGGCCGTGCTGGCCTGGCAGCTGCCCCACAGCCGTATCAATACCAGCCTGATGGATTTGCTGCCCCACGAATCCCGCAGCGATCTGGATCCGGCGTTGCAGCAGGGCTTGCTGCAACAGCTCGATCGCCAGCTGGTCTGGATGCTGAGCCTGCCTGCCGGACAGAACGGGCAGGCGGCGGCCGAGCTGTGGGTAAAACAGCTCGACCAGATAGCGGCCTTCTCCCATATCAAGGGCTATCAGCCCGAGTTGGCCTCCGCCTGGCAGGGCTATCTGCACCGTCTCGCCTGGCAGCGGCTGGATGAAGCGGGCCGGGCCCGGCTGGCGGCTGGCGCCGAGGGCTGGAGCCAATGGGTGCTTGGCCAGATCTACTCGCCCTTTGGCGGCGTTTCCCGCGCCGAGTGGCAGAGTGATCCGCTGTTGTTGACCCGGGCCGGGGTGCTGGCAGAGGCCCGCGGCCCCATGCAACTCAAGGAGGGCTGGCTGGTCAGCCGGGACAAGGCGGGTCGCGACTGGTTCATGGTGCGGGCCGAGCTGGATCTCTCCGCCTTCGATATCCAGCGCAATCAGGGGTTGCTGAGGGTGCTCGACAACGCCGAGCAGCGGCTGGCCGAAGCCTATCCCGGTGCCGAGCTGCTGCGCCGTGGCACCCTTTTCTACAGCCAGCACGCCAGCAACCTGGCCCAGCAGGACATCTCCACCATAGGGCTTGGCTCCATGATCGGAGTCATGTTGCTTATCTGGGGCGTATTTCGCTCGACCCGGGCGCTGTTGCTCTCCCTGCTGCCCATCTGCGTTGGGCTGATGTGGGGGCTGGGCACTGTGCTCATCCTGTTTGGCGAGATCCATCTCTTCACCCTGGTGATCAGCAGCAGTCTCATCGGCATCGCCATCGACTACGCCATCCATTTCCTGTGCGAGCGACGGTTGCACGGCGGCGACGAGACGCCGCATCAGACCCGACTACGGCTGCTGCCGAGCCTCTCGCTGGCGGTGTTGACCACCCTGATCGGCTATGGCCTGCTCTGGTTTGCCCCCTTCCCCGGGCTGCAACAGCTGGCGGTGTGCGCACTGGCGGGCCTGTTCAGCGCCTTCATCACTGTGCTCTGCCTGTTCCCGCGCTGGTCGGGCCCCCTGCCGACCCGGCCACTGCGCAGTCAGCCACTGCTGATGGCCTGGCTCAGAGCCTGGCAGCAGCGTCGCCTGGTGCGCATCGGCCTGCCGCTGCTCTGCCTGCTGCTGGCCACCCTTGGCATCAGCCAACTGCAGGTGGATGACGACATACGCCGGCTGCAACCCTTGCCGGTGGAACTGCAGGCGCAGGAGAACCAGATCAAGGCCCTGACCGGTCAGCAGGGGGGCATGCAGGGTTTTCTGGTGACAGGTACGGATGCCGAGCAGGCGCTGCAACGGCTGGAGCGACTGGATGATCAGCTGACCGAGCTTAAAAATAGCGGCGCATTGCGGGACTTTGTCTCCCTCAGCCGCTGGCTGCCCTCGCTGGCGCGCCAGCAGCAGGATGCGGCCGCCATTCGGGCCCTGTTGCCCCGGGTGGTGACCCGACTGCAAGAGGCCGGAGTGCCAATACCAGCAGGGGGGCAAGGGCCCGACCGTCAGCCTGACTGGTTGACCCCGGCAGCCTGGCTTGCCAGCCCGGTCAGCGAGGGGAGCCGTCTGCTGTGGCACTCGCTGGAGGATGGCCGCGTCGCCATCTGGGTGCCACTGGTCGGGGTGCAGGACGAGGTCGCCCTGACGGCGCTGGCAGCTGCCGAGCAGGGTATCTACTGGCAGGATCAGCGCAGCGAGTGGAGCCAGTTGTTTGCCCACTACCGGATCAAGCTGGCCGAACTGCTGCTGCTGGCCATCGGCCTGGTGGCCCTGCTGCTCTGGCGGCGGATGGGGGCAGCCAGGGCGTCCCGGGTGCTGCTGGTCAACCTGATTGCTCTCGCCATGGGGCTGGCGCTGCTCGCCGCCTGCGGCCAGCCACTCACCCTGTTTGGTGTGCTGGCGCTCAGCCTCATCTTCGGCATCGGCATCGACTACGGGCTCTTCTTTGCCCACTGTGGCAACGAACTGGCGCGGCAGAGTTCCACTCTGCTCGCCATCCTGCTGGCGAACCTCACCACCCAGTTGGCGTTCGGCTTGCTGGCGCTGAGTCACACCCCTGCCATAGCGGGCTTTGGTCTGGTGTTGAGCGGCGGTCTCTTTACTGCCTTCCTGTTGTCGCCTCTGGTGCTGGACCGCGTGCAACCGGATGGCGCGGTGCGGGAGCCCCAGTTGCCAGGGCAGGATAGCCGGGAGCCAACACGACAATGAGATCACTGTTTGTATTACTCATCTTTTTGCTGGGGGGCTGCAGCAGCCAGTCTTCCCCCACCGCCTATCTCGACAAGGGGACCGTCATGGCGCTGCCTGCCCCCGTGCTTGCCACCCCCTTCTATCGCCAGCAGTTGCTGACGGCCACTGTGGGTGAGGGGGACCATCAGCTGATGACTGTGCTGGAGGCCGATGGCAGCCAGTTGACCCTGGTCGGCCTGACCCCGACCGGGATCCGGCTGTTTCGGGTGCGTTACGACCAGCAGGGCATAGCGACTCAGCAGCTGAGCCCGCTGCTCGCCACCGGCATGCCGCCCGTGACCCAGGTGCTGGCGGACGTCATGCTCTGCTACTGGCCGCTGGCCAGCTGGCAGTCGCAGCTGCCGCCGGGCTGGACGCTGCGGGACCAGGGGCTGACGCGCCGGCTGCGCTCTCCCGATGGCGCCCTGGTCACCGAGATCGGGTACCAGGACAAGGGCGGTGTGCGGGAGCCGGTCAGCCTGCAACAGCATGTATTTCACTACCGTTTGCAGCTGGAGACCCTGTCCCAATGAGTTGTTATATCGCGGCTTACGGCCTCATTTCGGCATTGGGGGAGGGCAGGGATGCCAGCGCCGAAGCCCTGCTGGCCTGGCAGGCAGAGGGGAGCACGCCGCTCACCCGCCACAACCAGACCTTGCTGGATGGTCGCCTGACCCCGGTGGGGCGGGTCGAGGGTGCTCTGCCGGAAATACCGGCGGCGTTGGCCCCTTATGCCTCGCGCAACAACCGCCTGCTGCTGGCGGCGCTGGCGCAGATCCGCCCGGCCCTGGACAAGGCGTTGGCGGAGTTTGGCCCTGCGCGGGTAGGCCTGGTGCTCGGCACCAGCACCGCCGGGATAGGCGAGGCCGAGCTGGCGATCGCTGCCGCCCGGCGGGGGGAGGCGATTCCCCCGGCCTTTGACTATCGCCAGCAGGAGCTGGGCTCCCCGTCCGAATTTCTGGCCCGTTATCTCGACATCTCCGGGCCTGCCTACACCCTCTCCACCGCCTGCTCTTCCAGCGCCCGCGCCTTTATCAGCGGTCAGCGGATGCTGGCGGCCGGACTGGTGGATGCGGTGATCGTCGGTGGCGCCGACAGCCTGTGCGGCTTGACTATCAACGGTTTTGACAGCCTGGAGTCCCTGAGTGGCAAACTCTGCCAGCCATTCGACAACGGCCGGCAGGGCATCAACATAGGCGAGGGGGCTGCGCTGTTTTTGCTGAGCAAACAACCCGCGTCGCTGGCCTTGCTGGGGGCTGGCGAGTCGTCCGATGCCTGGCATATCTCGGCCCCTCATCCGGACGGCGTGGGGGCCGAGGTGGCCATGCAGATGGCGCTGGCGCAGGCCGGTATAGCGCCTGACCAGGTGGGTTACATCAACCTGCACGGCACGGCCACCCGCCTCAATGACGCCATGGAGAGCCAGGCCGTGCATCGCCTGTTCGGGGACAAGGTTCCCTGCAGCTCCACCAAGCCGCTCACCGGCCATACCCTGGGCGCTGCCGGTGCCATTGAAGCTGCGCTCGCCTGCCTGCTGCTGGAGCGGGCCCTGCCGCTACCTACCCAGTGGGTGACGACGGCGGATCCGGCGCTGGCCCCCATCCGGCTGGTGAGTGGCGCCACTCGGCTGGCGGCACCCCGGGTCCTCTCCAACTCCTTTGCCTTCGGTGGCAACAATGTCAGCCTGTTGTTCGGGAGATCACCCTCATGAATGAGCTCACACCGCTGCCCGCCATCGAGGCCCTGCTGCCCCATCAGCCCCCCATGCTGCTGCTTGACCACATCTGTACCGTCGATGCGAGCCGGGTGTGCTGCGAGACCCGGGTCGGCCCCCGGCACGCCTTGTTGCTCGATGGCGAGGGCAATTTGCCCGCCTGGGCAGGCATAGAGCTGATGGCCCAGACCATAGCCGCCTGGGCCGGCATGCAGGGGCGGTTGCGCGGCGAGCCAGTGCGCATCGGCATGCTGCTCGGTACCCGCAAGTATCGCTGCCAGCCCACCCGCTTTGCGGCGGGAGCCCTGCTCACCATAGAGGCCAGCTGCCTGTTGCAAGACGGCGGCATGGCCAGTTTTGAATGCCGGATCCTGCAAGATGGGCAGGAGTGTGCCACTGCGCGCCTCTCGACCTATCAACCCGCACCCGGCGAATTGTCCGATTTGTTAGCGTAAGGAAGCTTCATGATCTCTACCGTATTGGTCACGGGCGCCAGCAAGGGGATAGGCCGCGCCATCGCCCTCAAGCTGGCTGCCGACGGTTTTTTCGTCGTCGTGCACTACCACGGCGACCGCGCAGGTGCCGAGGCCACCTTGGCGAGCCTGCAAGCCGCAGGGGGACAGGGGCGCCTGATCCAGTTCGACATAGCCGATCGTCAGGGCTGCCGCGAGCGGCTGGAAGCCGACATGGCCGAGCATGGCGCTTATTACGGCGTGGTCTGCAACGCCGGCATCATACGTGACGCCGCCTTCCCCGCCCTCACGGACGAGGATTGGGATGGGGTGCTGCACACCAATCTGGATGGCTTCTACAACCTGCTCAAGCCCTGCATCATGCCGATGATTGGCCTGCGCCGGGGCGGCCGCATAGTGACCATCTCCTCGGTTTCCGGCCTGATGGGCAACCGTGGCCAGGTCAACTACAGTGCCGCCAAAGCCGGCATCATGGGGGCCACCAAGGCGCTGGCGCTGGAGCTGGCCAAGCGCAAGATCACGGTGAACTGCGTGGCACCTGGCCTCATCGATACCGGCATGGTCGATGCCGAGGTGAAAGAGGAGGCGATGAAACTGATCCCGCTCAAGCGGATGGGGCAGGCCGACGAGGTGGCGGGGCTGGTCTCCTACCTGATGTCGGATATCGCTGCCTATGTGACCCGGCAGGTCATCTCCATCAACGGGGGTATGGTATGACGCTGATGCAATGGCTCTCCTGCCTGATGTCGATTCCAACTGGTGCTGTCTCTGTGGCTCGCCAGATCATCTCTGTGAATGGCGGTATGGTATGAAGCGGGTAGTAGTAACCGGCATGGCCGGGGTGACGGCGTTTGGCCAGGACTGGCCAAGTGTGCGGGCAAAGTTGCAGGCGGGACGCAACGCTGTGGTGACCATGCCGGAGTGGGCCATCTACGAGGGGCTCAACACCCGGCTGGCGGCGCCCATTACCGACTTTGTGCTGCCCGCCCACTATCCACGCAAGAAGACCCGGGCCATGGGGCGAGTCTCCCAGCTGGCGACCGTGGCCACCGAGCTGGCGCTGGCGCGGGCTGGGCTTATCGACCACCCAGTGCTGACCGGCGGTCGCACCGGCATCGCCTATGGCTCCTCCACCGGCAGCACGGATCCCATCCGCGCCTTCGGGGTCATGCTCAACGACAAGAGCACCGCCAGCATCACGGCCACCACCTATGTGCAGATGATGCCGCACACGGCGGCGGTCAATACCGGCCTCTTCTTCGGCCTGCGCGGGCGGGTGATCCCCACTTCCAGCGCCTGCACCTCCGGCAGCCAGGGTATTGGCTACGCCTACGAGTCCATCAAGCACGGCTACCAGACTCTGATGGTGGCCGGCGGGGCGGAAGAGCTCTGTCCGTCTGAGGCCGTGGTGTTCGACACCCTGTTTGCCACCAGCCAGATGAACGACAACCCCGAGCTGGCGCCACGGCCGTTCGACCGGCAGCGGGACGGTCTGGTGATTGGCGAAGGGGCGGGCACCCTGGTGCTGGAGGAGCTGGAACATGCACAGGCGCGCGGGGCCACCATCATCGCCGAGCTGGTGGGGTTTGCCACCAACTGCGACGCCGCCCATGTGACCCAGCCCCAGCAGGAGACCATGCAGCTCTGCATGGAGATGGCGCTGGCCCAGGCAGGGCTGGTACCGGCCGACATCGGCTACATCAGCGCCCACGGCACGGCCACCGAGCGGGGCGACATTGCCGAGAGCCACGCCACCGCCGCCATTTTTGGCGACAAGACGCCTATCTCGTCGCTCAAGAGCTTCTTCGGTCATACCCTGGGGGCCTGCGGTGCCGTTGAGGCCTGGCTGTCACTGGAGATGATGCAGGAGGGCTGGTTTGCCCCCACCATCAACCTGACCGAGCCGGATCCGGCCTGTGCCCCGCTGGATCATGTGGTAGGCAATGGTCGCGCGCTGGCGGTGGACTATCTGATGTCCAACAACTTCGCCTTCGGCGGCATCAACACCTCCCTCATCTTCAAACGCTGGTCCTGAAGCCATGCGCCTAGACAGCGGGCAGGGTGCCGGTACAGCCTGGGTTTGGTCTTGATGAATTAAGATGCCTCCCATTTTTAGGGAGGCATAATGTCTGTTCCATCTGCTGTTTTCTCTGCTCAACCCCACCTGCGCCGCGGCTTCAATGCGCTCTTGCTGTCGACCCTTTTATTGGCGCTGCCTGCGCCGGCCATGGCAGATGATGACTTTCGGCTGGGCAAGACTCTCTTGCTGGGAGTGGGCGACCATGCTGCCATTATTCCCATCATTGTCTGCCGACCTGCCAAGTCCATCATGGTCAAGGCAGGACGGGAATTGACCCTTAACCGGGTCAAGGTGTTTTATGGCAACGACAGCAGCAAGACCCTCACTTTTGACAAGGATCTCAAAGCTGATCAGGAATCGGACTGGAAATCCCTCGGCAGCCGTCTTTGCATCAAGCGGATCGAGGTCTATGGCAATTCGGAGGGGAGCAAGGCCGGGGTCAAGGTATACGGCCGCAAATAAGAGATGGACGGGGGTTCACATCCCCGTCCATTTACCTATTTCTTGGGGCGAAACGGCTTGATGACGGCTTCGTCGCACTCGAGATAGGGTCCATCCATGAGGTCGATGCAGTAGGGGATGGCGGGGAAGACCGCATCCAGGCACTCACGGATGGATTTGGGCTTGCCCGGCAGGTTGACGATAAGCGAGCTGCCGCGCAGGCCGGCGGTCTGGCGCGACAAAATGGCGGTCGGCACGAACTTGAGGGACTCGGCCCGCATCAGCTCGCCAAAGCCCGGCATCATGCGATCGCACACCGCCTCTGTGGCCTCCGGGGTCACATCCCGTTTGGCCGGGCCAGTGCCGCCCGTGGTGACGATGAGGCAGCACTGCTCCTGGTCTGCCAGCCGGATCAGGGTCGCCTCGATCTGATCCTGTTCATCCGGGATCACCTGATAGACGGGTTCCCATTCAGAGGTCAGATACGCGCCCAGCGTCTCTATGATGGCCTTGCCGGAGAGGTCTTCGTAGATGCCTGCACTGGCGCGATCGCTGACGGTGACGATGCCGATTTTTGCCTTGCTCATGGTCTGCTCTTGGTTGCGCTGAATAAGTGGCAAATAAAATAACATAATCAGTGAGATATGTTAAACGAGGCCAGACATTGGCGAGTGTGGTGCTCAACATCGAGTGCCGAATGAAAAGCAATATTGCAGGTTCCCTTTCAATAAGACATAAGGTCCGGGTGTCGTCGCCATAAAAATGTATAAACAAATTAAGGGAAAATATTCAGGAATAATCGGTTGATCCATAACGAATAAGCCAGTGGCAGCTTGCCGCTGCCGTCATTTTTTGGCGCAATCGGGTTCGAAAGAGGGCTGTATGGATTGAACCAGGCGTGTAATCGTCTTATATAACTTCTTATACGGTTGGTTGAATTATGAGCTGATCGTTGTTGTTTGAGTATCACCATGCAGCGGCTGGCCGCGGGAGGGCATATGGAGTTGCCTGATTTTGATACCTTGAGACGGTTGGCTGTGGCGGAGCCCGAGCGGCTCGACGAGCTGTTGCGCCAGCAGATAGAGGGCTTGATCGACCGGGTCAGCCCAGAGCAGCAACAGCGGCTGCGCGGCCTGCAGTTTCGCATCGACTGCCAGCGTCAATTGGCCAAGAACAACATGGACAGCTGTATTCGTATTGCGGCCATGATGCACGACTCCTTTTATTCCATGCGCAGCGAGATGATCCAGCTCAATGCCAATCTCTATGCCGATCAGGCGCCCGCCTATAGGGAAAATAATGTTGTTTCTTTCTTTGACTATTACCAAAAGAAGAAATAACGCCCTTCATTAATAATTCAGCTAAATATTATTTTATATAAAATATTCGTTACCAGGTGAGGCTCGCTTGGTGACGTTAATTTATCTGGAGTTATTTGTAATCCGTTTGATGTATTTTAGTGGCACCGGCTGTTTTATTAAAAATTGATTATTACCGTGATCGGTGTGGATGAATGGCACCGACAGTTAGGCTAATATGGCGATACTTTAAATTTGCTACGACTCGAAGGGATTATGAGAAGTATCACACCAAGGCGGGTGCTGTCGCGGGAGCAACAGACAGAGATCACCCGCATCATCGTCAAGGCGGGCCAGATGCTGGCCCAGTTCGGGGCGGAGAGCCGCATCATAGAGCAGACCACGGTCCGGCTCGGCATGGCGCTTGGGCTGGAGAGCGTCGAGATGGCTATCTCCTCCAGTGCCATAGTGCTCACCAGCCTCTATCAGGGCAGTTGTGTCACCACTACCCGCCGGGTGCGGGAACACGGTATCAACATGCAGGTGGTATGCGAGATCCAGCGTATCTGCATCATGGCGGAGAAGGAGCTGATAGGGGCACGAGAGGTGCGTCTGCGGCTCGACGGCATAGTGCCGTTTCATTACCACCCCTGGCTGGTGGTCCCCATGGTGGGGCTCTCCTGTGGCGCCTTCAGCCTGCTGTTTGGCGGTGACTGGCCCATCTTCATGGTGACCTGTTTCTCCGCTGCAGTGGCGATGCGGGTGCGCCAGCTGATCGCCCGCCATCACCACAGCCCGCTCATCAACTTTGCCGCGACCGGTTTTATCGCCACCTTGCTCTCTTCCAGCGCCACCTTCTTCAACTGGGGCGCCCAGCCCTATCTCGCCATGGCAGCCAGCGTGCTCTTGCTGGTGCCGGGTTTCCCGCTCATCAATGCTGTTTCCGACATGGTGAAGGGTTACTTCAACATGGGGCTTGCGCGCTGGGGCACGGCAACTCTGCTTACCATCAGCGCAGCCATTGGCATCATTCTGGCCATGTCGGTGACCGGTATCTGGGGGTGGAAGGTATGAAGGACTTTGACTCTGTATTGGCCAGCAGGAACGGACTTGACCTGCTGACCATCAGCGCGCGGATCAACATCGGCATCATTCTGGCCATGTCAGTCACTGGTATCTGGGGGTGGAAAGTATGATGGACCTGATCTGGCTACTGGCCAAGGATGCCTTCTGGTCTTCCATTCCGGCCGTGGGGTTTGCCATGTTGTTCAACGTGCCGCCGCGTATGTTGAAGTACTGTGCCATGGGCGGTGCCCTGGCCCACAGCTTGCGTACCCTGCTCATCCATTACGGTATGCCCATCGAGTGGGCGACCCTGGCGGCGGCGACCACGGTCGGCTTTGTCTGTGTCTACTGGTCCCGTCGCCTGCTGGCGCCACGGCCCGTGTTCAGTGTCGCCTCCATCATTCCCATGATCCCCGGCAGCTATGCGTTCAAGACCATGATCGCCGTGGTGGAGCTCAATATCTCGGGGGTGACTATGGAGCTTATCCAGAGTGCGGTGGAGAACGGCCTCAAGGCGTTGTTTATCGTGGGGGCCCTCAGTTTCGGTTTGGCGATCCCCTCTCTGGTCGTGTACCGTAACCGGCCCATTATTTGACAGACGCTGTGAGAGGCTGACCCCATGAAGATTTCCATGATTGCTGCCATGGCGCACGATCGCGTGATAGGCCTGGATAACCAGATGCCATGGCACCTGCCGGCGGATCTGGCCCACTTCAAGCGGGTGACCCTGGGCAAGCCTGTGTTGATGGGGCGCAAGACCTTTGAATCCATTGGTCGGCCGCTGCCAGGGCGGCGCAATCTGGTGATCAGCCGCAATCCCGATTACCGGGCCGACGGGGTGGAGGTAGTCGATTCTGTCGAGGCCGCGTTGGTGCTGCTGGCAAACGCCGGGAATGTGGACGAGCTGATGGTGATCGGCGGTGGTCATCTCTATGGCCAGCTGCTGCCACGGGCTGACAGCCTCTATCTGACCAGAATCGATCTGGCGGTGGCCGGGGATACCCGCTTCCCCGCCTTCGAGGAGGACGAGTGGCATTGCGTTGAGCGCGAACCCCATGAGCCCGACGAGAAGAATCCTCACTCCTACTGCTTCGAAACCTGGCAGCGGCGCTGAGAGCTCAGGGTCACCGTTGAAAATGAAAGGCCCCTGTGCTGCACAAGGGGCCTTTTTCCTTGCTGCAACTGGGCAGCCCGAGAGACATATCATCTGTCAGGGCTGCACTTGGCTCTTCCTCCTTGCTCCTCTTTCTGCCTCTTTTCTCCCCAATCAAATCATTAGGGTTGTAATGATTTTGCAGGTTTTTCCTGCGAGGGGATCACTGCATCCGAGAATCGCACCATAACAGCCCGACTCCATTGGATTTTTCCCTAACAAGGGCGATTAATATATTAGTCATCTAATCAAAAAAGCATGCTGGCATGGGTCATGCTTGTCGATTTGTGGGTTTTTATTGTCAAAAATAAGCCATTAAAATCAATGCATTATGTTTTCATTGTTTTGCGTGGACTCTTATGGTTCTTTTGTTTTTGGTGGAAATTGCTTAGTGTAGTAAGTAATTGGTTAGCGTTCGGCGGGTTAATTATCAAGATGCCGACAATAAAAATAGGACAGTATGACAGTCAAACTCGAAGTCAAATCACTCTATAAAATCTTCGGAGAACAGCCGGAGAAAGTCTTCAAATTGCTGGAGAAAGGGCACGACCGCGCCAGCATTTTGAAAAAGACGGGTCAAACCCTGGGTGTGCATGGGGTGGATCTCGCCATCCACGAGGGAGAAATCTTTGTGGTAATGGGCTTGTCCGGTTCGGGCAAATCTACCCTGGTGCGTCTCTTCAACCGGCTGATCGAGCCGACCCGTGGTCAGGTGTTGATCGACGGTGAGGACATCGCCGCCATCTCGGACAGCGAGCTGCGTCAGGTGAGGCGCAAGAAGATCAGTATGGTGTTCCAATCTTTTGCCCTCATGCCTCATCTGAGCGTGCTGGAAAATGCCGCCTTTGGTCTGGAGCTGGCCGGTGTGCCGCTTCTCGAACGCCAGGAAAGTGCCCGCCAGGCACTCAATCAGGTGGGTCTGGGCCAGTGGGTGGACTCCTTCCCCGATGCCCTCTCCGGTGGCATGAAGCAAAGGGTTGGTCTGGCCCGCGCACTGGCCAATGACCCCGACATACTGTTGATGGATGAGGCTTTCTCCGCGCTGGATCCGCTGATCCGCACCGAGATGCAGGATGAACTGCTCAAGCTGCAGGCCAGCCATCAGCGCACCATCGTCTTTATCTCCCACGATCTGGATGAAGCGATGCGTATCGGTGATCGCATCGCCATCATGCAGGACGGTCAGGTGATCCAGATCGGGACCCCCGACGAGATCCTGAGCCAACCGGCCAACGATTATGTGCGTGCCTTCTTTCGCGGCGTGGATCTGGCCAATGTGTTCAGTGCCCGCGATATCGTCAGCCGCAAGCAGATGCCGCTTATCAAGAAGCACACCACGGATGGTCCGGCTAATGCCCTGCGTCAGCTCAAGGACCAGGAGCGGGAGTTCGGTTACGTGGTGGATCGCAGCCGTCGCTTCCTCGGGGTCGTCTCGGTCGAGTCGCTCGGTCAGGCGGTGAAAAACAAAGGCAGCCTGGAGCAGGCCTTGCTGGCCGATATCCAGCCCATCCTGGGCGACACCTCGCTCAATGAACTCATCAGTCAGGTGGCCTCAGCGCCCTGTCAGGTGCCCGTGGTCGAGGAAGATGGTACCTACCTGGGCCTTATCTCCAAAGCCAACTTGCTGAACACCCTGGACAGGAGTACTCCGGTATGAATATCAAATCCTTTCATCGTCTGCTGACTGGCTTGCTGGCCCTCTTGCTGCTGGCGAGTGCCCCCGTCCGGGCCGATGAGGCGCAGGCCGACCCCTGGGGTGCCTCTGCCTCCACGACTGTTGCCACGGATCCCTGGGGCAGCACAGAGACTGAAGCCGCTGACTGGCAGAACCAGATTGAAGCGACGGATACCTCTGCGGCTGTCGACTGGCTGGATCCCTTCCAGCAGGCACTGGTGCCGCTGGATGTCTGGGTGGAGAGCGGTATCGGCTGGCTGGTCGAGAACCTGCGCCCTGTATTTCAGCTGATCCGGGCGCCGGTAGAGGTCACTCTCAACGCCATGACCCATCTGCTGCAGACAGTGCCATCCACCCTGATGATGGGGATGCTGGCCCTGATAGCCTGGCAGATGGTCAATGGCCGCATGGCCCTTGGCACCCTGCTCTCTCTCGTCGGGATCGGGCTCATAGGTGCCTGGTCCGATGCCATGGTGACCCTGTCGCTGGTGCTGACCTCGCTCTTCTTCTGCATCCTGATTGGCTTGCCGGTCGGCATTATGCTGGCTCGTAGCGAGCGGTTGTCTACCTGGACCCGACCGCTGCTGGATGCCATGCAGACCACACCGGCTTTCGTCTACCTCATTCCCATCGTCATGTTGTTCGGTATCGGCAACGTGCCCGGTGTGGTAGTGACCGTCATCTTTGCCCTGCCACCCATGATCCGGCTGACCATGCTTGGGATCAGGCAAGTGCCTGAGGATCTGGTGGAGGCGGCCCACTCGTTTGGTGCCAGCCCCTCCCAGTTGCTGTTCAAGGTACAACTGCCACTGGCCATGCCCACCATCATGGCCGGGGTCAATCAGACCCTGATGCTGGCACTCTCCATGGTGGTGATCGCCTCCATGATAGCGGTCGGTGGTCTGGGCCAGATGGTACTGCGCGGTATTGGTCGCCTCGACATGGGGCTCGCCTCCATCGGTGGCCTCGGCATAGTGCTGCTGGCCATAGTGCTCGACCGTCTGACCCAGGCAATGGGGCAGCGGGATCGCAGTCGCACAGGCCGCTGGTATCAACATGGCCCTGTGGCCCTGCTGATGCGCCTGCGTGGCCGTAGCAAATCTATTGATTACAAAGGAGTAAACGCATGAAACCCATTACCAGGACACTGACCCTGAGCACACTGCTGCTGAACTCGCTGTTGCTGAGTTCTGTCGCCGTGGCCAGTGCTGAATCACCGGGGGAGGGGATCCGCGTTCAACCCTTGCAGAGCTCCCTGCCGGAAGAGACCTTCCAGACCTTGCTGGTCAGCAAGCTGATGGGCCGCCTGGGCTATGACGTCCAGCCTGTGCAGGAGGTGGACTACAACGTGGCCTACGCCTCGGTGGCACAAGGCGACGGCACCTTCCTGGCCTTTAACTGGATCCCGCTGCAAAACAACAAGTACGAACAGGCTGGCGGCGACAAGGTATTTTTCCGTCAGGGCACCTATGTATCGGGGGCCGCCCAGGGTTATCTCATCGACAAGAAGACGGCAACCCAGTACGGCATCACCAATCTGGGTCAGCTCAAGGATCCCAAGCTGGCGGCGCTGTTTGACGGCGATGGCGACGGCAAGGCGGATCTGGTGGGCTGCAACCCGGGTTGGGGCTGTGAAGAGGCCATCAATCATCATCTGGATGCGTTTGGTTTGACCCCGACCGTCACTCACAAGCAGGGCAACTACGCGGCCCTGATCGCCGACACCCGGGCCCGCTATCAGAGTGGCAAGCCGGTGCTCTACTACACCTGGACGCCCTACTGGCTGAGCAGCGAGCTGGTGCCGGGACGTGACGTTGTGTGGCTGGAAGTCCCTGCCAATGCCAAGGATTCGGACAAGACCCGTTTGCCCAATGGCAAAAACTACGGCTTCCCCGTCAACTCCATGCACATCGTCGCCAACAAGGGGTTTACCGAAGCCAATCCGGCGGCCGCCAAGCTGTTCAGCATCGTCAAGCTGCCCCTCAATGACATCAATATCCAGAACGGGCTGATGAACAAGGGTCAGAACACCCAGGCGGATATCGAGCGCCATGTGATGGCCTGGCTCAAGGGACACGAAGCCCAGGTCAACGACTGGTTGACTCAGGCTCGCGCCGCCAAGTAAGTGGATAATCAGGGCGCGCCTTCACGCGCTGAATATCACCCATAAAAGCGCCCGGCAGTTGCCGGGCGCTTTTTTATTGTCAGAATCCTGAAGAGGGATCAGATACCTGAGCCGTCGTGCTCGCCGCTCTCTTCGTGCAGGCCGCACTCGCGCTTGAGGCCGAAGAAGCGGGTCTGCTCCTCGCTCATGCCCGGCTCCCACTTGGTGGTGGTGTGCACGTCGCCGACCGAGAGGTAGCCTTGCTCCCACAGTGGGTGGTAGGGCAGGTCGAACTCCTTGAAGTAGTAGAAGACGTCCTTGTTGCTCCAGTCGATGACAGGCAGGAACTTGAAGCGACCGCGCTGGATTGCCAGCACTGGCAGCTTGCCACGGCTGCCCGCCTGCTCCCGGCGCAGGCCGGAAAACCAGGTCTGGGCCCCCAGCTCGCTCAGGGCGCGGTCCATGGGCTCCACCTTGTTGAGCTGGTTGTAGCGGGTGATCCCCTCCACCCCCTGCTCCCACAGCAGGCCGAAACGCGCCTCCTGCCAGGCCGGTGACAGTTCTGCCTTGTATATCTTCAGATTGAGTGCCAGCCGTTCGGTCAGCTCATCGATAAAGCGGTAGGTCTCGGGGAAGAGATAGCCGGTATCGGTGAGTACCACGGGTACGTCGTTGCGCTCACTGCTCACCAGGTGCAGCATCAGCGCGGCCTGGATGCCGAAGCTGGATGACAGCACATGTTCCCCCGGCAGGTTCGCCAGCGCCCAGCGCACCCGCTCGGGGGCGCTCATGGTGTCCAGCTCCCGGTTGAGGGGGGCCAGCGCCTCGGTCTGTTCTTCACGGCCGAGGGTCAGCAGGGCTTGCAGGTCAAGACGGCCATTTTCAGTGACATTAAGCGGCAGATTAAGCAGCATAGAAGTCCCTCGCTGAGTCGATAACGGGGGCCACCACACCAGTGCGGATCACGAAGTCACCGAAGCACTCCGCCGCATTGCGTTCGGCAGCCCAGCGGCCGATCAGTCGATCCAGCTCGGCCAGGATCTGCGGCTCAGTGATGTTCTCCTGATAGAGGCGCGGGATGCGGGTCCCCTCCAGATTGCCACCCAGGTGCAGGTTGTAGCGGCCCGGTGCCTTGCCCACCAGACCCACTTCCGCCAGCATGGCGCGGCCGCAGCCATTGGGGCAGCCGGTGACCCGGAAGATGATGGCGTCATCCGCCAGCCCGTGCTTGGTGAGCAAGCCTTCGATGTCGGTGACAAATGCCGGCAGCATACGCTCGGCCTCGGCCATCGCCAGCGGGCAGGTGGGCAGGGCCACGCAGGCCATGGACTGCTTGCGCTGCTCGCTCACGCCGTCATCCAGCAGGCCGTATTGACGAGCCAGGGCTTCAATGCGCGCCTTCTCGCCAGCGGGGACGCCGGCGATGATGAGATTCTGGTTGGCGGTCAGGCGGAAATCGCCCTGATGCACCTTGGCAATTTCCAGCATGCCGGTCTTGAGCGGCTTGCCCGGGAAGTCCAGCAAACGGCCATTCTCGATAAAGAGGGTCAGGTGGTGCTTGCCATCGATCCCTTCGACCCAGCCGAAGCGATCGCCACGGCTGGTGAACTCATAGGGGCGACTCTCGGCGAAGGGGATACCTGCGCGGCTTTCCACCTCGGCCTTGAAGGCCTCGACCCCCACTCGCTCGAGGGTGTACTTGGTTTTGGCGTTCTTGCGGTTGACCCGGTTGCCCCAGTCACGCTGGGTGCTGACCACGGCGGCCGCCACCTCCAATACGTGGGAGAGGGGAATAAAGCCAAAATCACTCGCCTTGCGCGGGTAGGTGCTGGTGTCGCCGTGAGTCATGGCCAGACCGCCGCCCACCAGCACGTTGAAGCCTACCAGCTTGCCGCCTTCGGCAATGGCCACGAAGTTGAGATCGTTGGCGTGAATATCCACGTCGTTGTGGGGCGGGATCACCACTGTGGTCTTGAATTTGCGCGGCAGGTAGTTGGAACCCAGGATCGGCTCCTCGTCCCCACCCAGCTTCTCGCCATCCAGCCAGATCTCGACATAGGCGCGGGTCTTGGGCAGCAGGTGCTCGGAGATTTTTGTGGCCCACTCGTAGGCTTCCTGATGCAGTTCAGACTCCACCGGATTGCTGGTGCAGAGCACGTTGCGGTTCACGTCGCCTGCGGTGGCGATGGAATCTATGCCGGTGCTGTTGAGGGTCTGGTGCATCAGCTTGATGTCGCGCTTCAATACCCCGTGGAACTGGAATGTCTGGCGGGTAGTGAGGCGGATACTGCCATACAGGCTGTGCTCCTCGGCGAACTTGTCGATCACCTGCCATTGGGCCGGGGTGATGATACCGCCCGGCAGACGTGCGCGCAGCATGACGTTGTGCAGGGGCTCCAGCTTCTGGGCGATACGCTCCGGGCGTATGTCTCTGTCATCCTGCTGATACATGCCGTGGAAGCGGATCAGCTGGAAGTTGTCGCCGTTGAAGCCGCCGGTGAGCGGGTCTTGCAGATCCTGCTCTATGGTGCCGCGCAGAAAGTTGCTCTCGCGCTTGAGGCGCTCGTTGTCAGCCAGAGGCCCTTCAACTGGACCGGGAATAAGTTGTTTGCTCATCAATAGACATCCCTTTGATAACGTTTGGCACGACGCAATTCGCTCAAATACTCTTCTGCTTCCTCACGGCTCTTGTGGCCATGATCGCTAATCACATCCAGCAGGGCTTCCTGCACATCTTTCGCCATGTGGTTGGCATCGCCGCACACATAGAAGTGAGCACCTGCTTCCAGCCACTGGTAGAGCTCCAGACCCGCTTCACGCAGTCTGTCCTGCACATAGATCTTGTTGGCCTGATCCCGGCTGAAGGCCAGGGAGATCTTCGACAGCAGGCCCGATTTCACATAGCGCTGCCACTCGACCTGATAGAGAAAGTCCTGGGTGAAGTGGGGATTGCCGAAGAAGAGCCAGTTCTTGCCCTCGGCCCCCTGAGCTTCCCGCTCCTGCATAAAGGCGCGGAAGGGGGCTATGCCGGTGCCCGGTCCCACCATGATGACGGGGGTATCGGGATTGGCCGGCAGGCGGAAGTTGTCATTGTGCTCCACAAACACCCGTACCTCGGCATCTTCGGCCAGCCTGTCCGCCAGATAGGAGGAGGCGGCGCCACTGCGCACGGTGCCATCTTCTTGCGGGTAGCGCACCACGCCAACGGTGAGATGCACCTCCTCTTCCACTTCGCTCTGGGCGGAGGCGATGGAGTAGAGGCGAGGGGTGAGGGGGCGCAGCAGGCCAGTCAACTGCTCCGCGCTGAGTTCGGTCGGGAAGCGCTTGAGCACATCCACCACTTGGGCAGAGGCCACCAGGGCATTGACCTGGGCCTTGTCACCGGCCAGGTCTTTGAGCGCTGCGTTACCCGAGATCTCTGCCAACCCCGTGATAAAGCCGCCGTGCAACCGGGTCAGTTCCAGATTGCGGGTGAGCACCTCGCGCAGGCTGCCATGGGCGGTGGCTTCGTCACCACTGCGTCCGGACAGGGCCAGCACTTCCCCCACCAGGTCGGCGTCGTTGTCGAACCAGACCCCGAGGGCATCCCCAGGCTGATAGGTCAGCCCTGACTCTTCGAGGCTGATCTCGATATGGCGGATATCCTTGGTGGAATCGCGGCCGGTGATCTTCTGATTCACCGACAGGCGGGCCGGGAAGGGATTGGCCTTGTCGTACTGACTGTGACCGACAGCCGCTTGTACCGCCCCCGCCACGTTGCTGGTGGCAACCCCGGCAGAAAGCGTGGCAGCAATGGCATTGACCGCCTGCTCACCCCAGGCCTTGGCTGCGTCCTGATAGTCCACATCCAGGCTGGCAAGCTCATGAATGCGATCGGCGCCCGCCTTGGTCAGCAGGCTGTCAAAGTCCTGACCTGTCTGGCAGAAAAATTCGTAGGAGCTGTCACCCAGCCCCAGCACGGCGAACTTGAGCCCCTCGAGTTTGCCAACCTTGCCCTTCTTGAGCTGCTCGAACAGATCGACCGCGCTCTCCGGTGGTTCACCCTCCCCGTAAGTACTCACTACCACCAGCAGGTGAGTCTCTTTCTTGAGCTGCTTGGGTTTGTAATCTGCCATGGAGGTGAGGGTCACCGGCAGGCCGCGTGCCTCGGCCTGCGCCTTGATGGCACTGGCCACCCCTTTGGCATTGCCGGTCTGGGATCCGTAGAGAATGGTCAGGCTGCCGCCGGGTGCTGTCACGGCACCCGTAGCCGCCACTGGCTGGCTGCCGGATTGGGAGAGACCGTAGAGATAGCCGCTCACCCAGACCAGTTGCTGGGTATTGAGGGTTGATAATGCCTGGTTCAGCTGACGTTGTTGTTCATCAGAGAGGGGGGCCAGATTGGTCAGGGAGTCCTTCAATTGCATCACACGCGTCTTCCATGGTCTGATTTTTGGTCAGGTTAAGGGGTGTGATGGATAACAACAAAGAATAAAAATGTCTTTTTTATTCTATTAATGCATTAAAACCCCAAGGGATCCTGTCTTGAGCCTGCTCGGGCTGCGCCCTGTTTCATGGTATAAACGGCGAAGAATGAGCCCCGTCGTGACGTCACAGGAAAAACGAATGCCGACTATCAGACTGTTTCATGTCAATGCCTTCAGCCAGCAGCCCTTTGGCGGCAACCCGGCCGTAGTGGTGCTGGGGCCGGCCCAGCCTGATGCGCGACTGCAGGCCATGGCGGCCGAGTTCAACCTGTCGGAGACCGCCTTTCTCACACCGGCAGGGGCGGCGTGCTATCAGCTACGCTGGTTTACCCCTCAGGTCGAGGTGGATCTCTGTGGTCACGGCACGCTCGCCGCCGCCCACGTGCTGTGGCAGACCGGGGAGGTGGCCCCTCAGGAGGTCATCCGCTTCGAGACCCGCAGCGGCGTCTTGCTGGCCCGGCGCGAGGGGGAATGGATCCAGCTCGACTTCCCGCGGATCCCGCTCACGCCACTGGTGCTGGACCCGGCTTACGGGGCTGCGCTCGGCTGTACGCCGCGGCAGACCCTGGCGGCCGGTGCCAAGTTCCTGCTGGAGCTTGAAAGCGAAGAGGAGGTGAGGGGGCTAGTACCGGATTTTCATGCCCTGCGCGCCCTGCCTGGGCGGGGGCTGATGGTGACGGCCCCGTCCAGCCGTGCAGGCGATGATTTCGTCTCCCGCTATTTCGCTCCCTGGGTCGGAGTGGATGAGGATCCCGTCACCGGTTCCAACCACTGCGCTCTGGTGCCCTTCTGGGCCGAGCGACTGGGCAAGAGAGAGCTGCGGGCTCGCCAGATCTCGGCGCGCTGTGGGGAGCTGAAGCTTGTCCTGCAGGGGGAGCGCGTGTTGATGTCGGGTCAGGCGTTGACCCTCTGGCAGGGAGAGTGGCTGCTGCCATCCACTCTGTAAGGTACAAGCGTGTGCCCCTCTATGGTCGCCATAATGTTCGCCATAAAAAACGCCCCGCAGTTGCGGGGCGTTTCGTTGCCATCGAGTCACAGGCCTGGCCTGCACTCTGAGCTTATTTCTGTTGCGGGCGCAGGGCCGGGAACAGGATGACGTCACGGATGGTGTGGCTGTTGGTGAACAGCATCACCAGACGGTCGATACCGATACCCTGACCGGCAGTGGGCGGCAGGCCGTGTTCCAGCGCGGTCACGAAGTCGGCGTCGTAGAACATGGCTTCGTCGTCACCGGCTTCTTTCTGGTTCACCTGATCCTGGAAGCGCTTGGCCTGGTCTTCCGCATCGTTCAGCTCGGAGAAGCCATTGGCCAGCTCGCGGCCACCGATGAAGAATTCGAAGCGGTCTGTCACGTCCGGGTTCACGTCGTTGCGGCGCGCCAGCGGAGAAACGGCTGCCGGGTATTCGGTAATGAAGGTGGGTTGCAGCAGCATGTGCTCTACCGTCTCTTCGAAGATGGCGGTGATCACGTGGCCCAGCTCCCAGCCCTTCATCAGCTCGATGTGCAGACGCTTGGCAACCGCCTTGGCGCTCTCCAGGGTAGCCAGATCCGCCGGGGTCACATCCGGGTTGTACTTCAGGATGGAGTCCACCATGGTGAGGCGCTGGAACGGCTGACCGAAATCGATGGTCAGACCCTCTTCGCCCTCTTTGGCGTAACGGATCTTGGTGTCACCCAGAATGTCCTGGGCCAGGGTGCGCAGCAGCTCCTCGGTCAGGTCCATCAGATCGATGTAGTCGGCATAGGCCATGTAGAACTCGATCATGGTGAACTCGGGGTTGTGACGCACCGAGATACCTTCGTTACGGAAGTTGCGGTTGATCTCGTACACGCGCTCGAAACCACCGACCACCAGACGCTTCAGGTAAAGCTCGGGGGCGATACGCAGGTACATGTCGATGTCCAGCGCATTGTGGTGAGTGACGAACGGACGCGCGGAGGCACCACCCGGGATGACCTGCATCATGGGGGTTTCCACTTCCATGAAGCGCTTGTCGTTGAAGAACTTGCGGATGCCGGCAACCACTTTGGTGCGGATCATGAAGGTCTTGCGGGACTCTTCGTTGGCGATCAGATCCAGGTAACGCTGGCGGCAGCGAGCTTCCTGGTCGGTCAGGCCCTTGTGCTTCTCGGGCAGCGGACGCAGTGCCTTGGTCAGCAGGCGGATAGTGGAGACGTGTACCGAGAGTTCGCCTGTGTTGGTACGGAACAGGGTCCCTTCCACGCCGACTATGTCACCCAGATCCCACTTCTTGAACTGCTCGTTGTAGAAGCCTTCCGGCAGATCGTCACGGGTGACGTAGATCTGGATCTTGCCAGCCATGTCCTGCAGGGTGGCGAAAGACGCCTTGCCCATGATCCGGCGGGTCATGATGCGACCGGCAATCTTCACCTGTTTACCCAAGGCCACCAGCTCTTCGGCGCTCTTGTCGCCAAATTCGGCATG
>Ga0115550_1000428_pt1 | contig 35742 bp, 28 predicted proteins | sample COGITO_mtgs_1005_FD_87177 | JGI IMG/M metagenome (GOLD analysis project Ga0115550, IMG submission 87177) | Pelagic marine microbial communities from North Sea - COGITO_mtgs_100511 | ecosystem: Environmental > Aquatic > Marine > Epipelagic | place: Germany:Helgoland, sampling site Kabeltonne...
CCAAAACCGAACACGCTGCCGACCACCGTCAACAGCAGGGCCAGCTCTGGCCACCCCTCCCCGCTACCGCCCCCCAACACCATGGCCAGCACCACTATGCCAAACAGCAGAACAGGCGGTACACGACACTCCAGATCTCTCATCTACTGGCTCCCATGAGACGTGCCACAATCGACACCTTGCGATACACTTCCAACGGGAATAATGCCGCAGGAAATTGACAAAGTTCATAACAATAACAATGCCTTGGCTACACTCTATCCCATCTGCATGACAAAGGCCGTCATAAGGTCGTCATGCACCTCAACGCCAACAATAAAAAAGGAATCACCCCATGCACAAGAAGACACTGCTGGCCACCTTGATCCTGGGCCTGCTGGCCGGTCAAGCCGTCGCAGCCCCCTATCTGCCTCTGGCAAGCGATCATCGCAACGGCGAAGTACAAACCGCCAGCAACGCCTGGCTGGAAGTAGATCTGACCGCGTTTGAGCAGAATCTGCAGACCCTCAAGACCCGCCTCGGCGACAAGGGCCCGCAGATCTGCGCCATCATGAAGGCGGACGCCTACGGTCACGGCATCGACCTGCTGGTTCCCTCCGTCATCAAGGCCGAGATCCCCTGTATCGGCATCGCCAGTAACGAAGAGGCCCGCGTTGCCCGCGAGAAGGGGTTCAGCGGCCGCCTGATGCGGGTACGGGCCGCCACACCGATCGAAGTGGAACAGGCCCTGCCCTACAAGCTGGAAGAGCTAGTTGGCAGCCTGGTGAGTGCTCAGGGGATCTCCGAGATCGCCCTGCGCCACCACACCACCATTCCGGTGCATGTCGCCCTCAACTCCGCCGGCATGAGCCGCAACGGCATCGACCTGCGTCTGGCCGATGCCAAGCAAGATGCGCTGGCCATGCTCAAGCTCAAGGGGATCACCCCGGTCGGCATCATGACCCACTTCCCGGTGGAGGAGAAAGAGGACGTCAAGCTGGGGCTGGCCCAGTTCAAGCTGGACTCCCAGTGGCTGCTGGAAGCAGGCAAGCTGGATCGCAGCAAGATCACTATCCATGCCGCCAACTCCTTCGCCACCCTGGCAGTGCCGGACGCCTACTTTGACATGGTGCGCCCAGGCGGCCTGCTCTACGGCGACTCCATCCCCTCCTACACCGAATACAAGCGGGTGATGGCGTTCAAGACCCAGGTTGCCTCGGTCAACCACTATGCGGCGGGCAACACAGTCGGTTATGACCGCACCTTTACTCTCAAACGTGACTCCTGGCTCGCCAACCTGCCGCTCGGTTACTCCGACGGCTATCGCCGTGCGCTCAGCAACAAGGCCTATGTGCTGATCCAGGGTCAGAAGGTGCCGGTGGTCGGCAAGACCTCCATGAACACCATCATGGTGGACGTGACCGATCTCAAAGGGGTAAAGCCCGGTGATGAAGTGGTGCTGTTTGGCCGTCAGGGTGAGGCAGAAGTGAAACAGGCTGATCTGGAGGAGTACAACGGCGCCCTGTTGGCGGACATGTACACCATCTGGGGCTACACCAACCCCAAGAAGATTAAACGCTGATAACGCGATATGAAAAAGGGCTCCCGCGGGAGCCCTTTTTATGGGTGCAGCGTTTAAGCCACTTTTTTACGGGTCACAAAGAGACTCAGCCCCATGGAAACCAGCAGGATCAGCGCAACCACGCCCAATGCAATGCCGGTCGGGATCTTGAAGATATCCAGCAGCAGCATCTTGACCCCGATAAACATCAGGATCAGTGCCAGACCGTATTTCAGCAGGGCGAAGCGCTCGGCCACACCGGCCAGCAGGAAATACATGGCGCGCAGACCCATGATGGCGAAGATGTTGGAAGTCAGCACGATGAAGGGATCCGTGGTCACCGCGAAGATGGCCGGGATACTGTCCACCGCGAAGATGAGATCGCTCACCTCCACCAGCACCAGAATGAGCAGCAGCGGCGTCGCATAACGCACACCGTCACGCCAGACGAAGAAGTTCTCCCCTTCCAGGGTCTCGGTCACCTTGAAGCGACGGCGCATCCAGCCCAGCAGCGGGTTGTTGGCCAAGTCAGGCTCCTTGTCGGCGGCCCACAGCATCTTGACTCCGGTCAGCAGCAGGAAGGCGCCAAACAGATAGAGGATCCAGTGGAACTGCTCGATGAGCCAGCTGCCCGCGAACACCATGCCGGCGCGCATCACTATGGCACCCAGCACCCCGTACAGCAGCACACGGCGCTGCAACTCGGCCGGGATGGCGAAGTAACCGAACAGCATCAGCCAGACGAAGACGTTGTCCACCGCCAGTGCTTTCTCGATGAGATAGCCGGTGAGGAACTCCAGCCCCTTCTGGTTGGCAATTTCGCGGCCTGCGCTGTGATCCAGCCAGAGCCAGATTGCCAGGTTGAAGAGCAGCGCCACGCTGACCCAAACCAGAGACCAGATGCCCGCCTCTTTGAGGGATACCTTGTGCGCCTTGCCACCACCGACAAAGCGTATATCTATCCATAACAGGACCAGCACTATGCTGAAGAAACCGGTCCACATCCACCATTCACCCATGTTCATCTCTCCCAAAAACGACAAAACCCACGACCGAGAGGCGTGGGTTTGCGTCTGGAGCAGATACACCTTGCCTCTCGGCAAGGTCTCACTTACAGCTGATTTGCATCAACTGCCCGGCTGCCGGGTGCACTGCAGGAAATGGGTGCACCGTAATGACGACAAACCAGCGAAAAGTTACTCCCCTTGTTAAAGCGGATAGTAACAGCAGCAAAAGATAACGCCAAGATGCATCTTGTCCAAATGCAAAATGAATCGGGGCGCCACCTGGGCGCCCCGTATCGGATGCTCACACTCAGAGCGGATCGGCCTTGAGGCAGGAGACGGCGTGGTCAAAATTGCCCTCCAGCTGGGGCCGGGTCTTGGCACACTCGGGACCCGCCACCGGGCAGCGGGTACGGAACACACAGCCGGACGGCGGATTCATGGGGGATGGCAAGTCCCCTTCCAGGATCTGGATGACCTTGCTGCGCTCCAGATCCGGATCCGGAATGGGCACGGCCGACATCAGCGCCTTGGTGTAGGGATGCAGGGGATTCGCGAAGATCTCCTTGCGCGTGCCCAGCTCCACCGCATTGCCCAGATACATCACCAGCACCCGATCCGAGATGTGTTTGACCACGGACAAGTCGTGGGCGATGAAGATGAGCGACAGCCCCATCTCCTTCTGGATTGCCTTGAGCAGGTTCACCACCTGAGCCTGGATGGAAACATCCAGCGCCGACACAGGCTCGTCACAGATGATCATCTTGGGTTCCAGGATCAGCGCCCGGGCGATGCCGATACGCTGGCACTGGCCGCCGGAGAACTCGTGCGGATAGCGGTTCACCAGGTTGGGCAGCAGACCCACCTTGCTCATCATGGCGCGCACCTTCTCCTTCACCTGCTCTTTGGAGAGGTTGGGATAGAAGGTGATTAGCGGCTCGGCGATGATGTCGCCGATGGTCATGCGCGGGTTCAGGGAGGCCAGCGGATCCTGGAAGATCATCTGGATCTCTTTGCGCTTCTCCCGCAACGCCTTCTGGTCAAGCTTGGTCAGATCGTTGCCCAGCCACACCACCTTGCCGTCGGTAGCCGGCACCAGGCCTATCAGGGCACGGGCAAACGTAGACTTGCCACAGCCGGACTCCCCGACTACGCCAAGGGTTTCCCCTTCGTACAGGCGCAGGGTTACCCCATCTACCGCCTTCAACGCCGAGGGCTTGGCCCAGGGCCAGGCCTTGTCACTCTTGATGCTGAAGTGGACCTTGAGGTCGGACACTTCCAACAGCAGTTTCTTGTCAGTACCCATTTAATTCGCCCCCTTGATCATGGCATCCGATACCCAATGACATGCCCGCTCACGCCCGTCGTTGAACGGCGTCAGAACAGGTGACTGCTGGCCGCAAATCTCGCTCACCCTGTGGCAGCGCTCCTGGAAGGGGCAGCCGGTGGGCAGACGCAGCAGGTTGGGCGGATTGCCCGGTATGGTGGGCAGCTCTTCCCCTTCGGTGTCGAGGCGGGGAATGGCGCGCAGCAAGCCTTCGGTATAGGGATGGCTCGGGCGATAGAAGATATCGTTCACTCGGCCGTACTCCATGGTACGACCGGCGTACATCACCAGCACCTTGTCACAGATACCCGCTACTACGCCGAGATCGTGGGTGATCATGATGATGGAGGTGTTGAACTCGCGCTTGAGCTCGTTCATCAGCGTCATGATCTGGGCCTGCACCGTCACGTCCAGCGCAGTGGTCGGCTCATCGGCGATAAGCAGCTGCGGCCGGCAGAGCAGGGCCATGGCGATCATCACCCGTTGGCGCATGCCACCGGAAAACTCGTGGGGATACATGTTCATCCGCTTGCGCGACTCGGGGATCTTCACCGCATCCAGCATGCGCACCGACTCTTCGAACGCCTCGGCCTTGCTCACCCCCTTGTGCAGCATCAGCACTTCCATCAGCTGATCCTTGACCTTCATGTAGGGATTCAGCGAGGTCATGGGGTCCTGGAAGATCATGGCGATCTTCTCGGAGCGGATCTTGTTGAGCTTGTGCTCCGGCAGATTCAGGATCTCGTCACCCTGAAACTTGGCCGACCCCGTTATGATGCCGTTCTTGGCCAGCAGCCCCATGATGGCAAATGCCGTCTGGGACTTGCCGGATCCTGACTCGCCGACGATCCCCAGGGTCTCGCCAGCCGCCAGGGAGAAGTTGAGGTCGTTGACCGCCACCACATTGCCGTCAGGGGTCTTGAACTCGACCCGCAGATCTTTTACATCCAGTAATTTCATAAAAACTCCTTATCGATCTTTGGCCGCTCTTGTTATCGATCCTTCGGATCGAGTGCGTCACGCAGACCATCCCCGAGGAAATTGAAGCAAAACAGGGTCACCACCATGAAACCGGCAGGGAACAAGAGTTGCCATATGGCCACTTCCATCGACTTGGAGCCTTCATCCAGCAGGGCACCCCAGCTGGTCATGGGTTCCTGGACGCCGAGGCCCAGAAAACTCAGGAAGGATTCAAACATGATCATGCCCGGCACCAGCAAGGTGGCGTAGACGGCCACGATACCGAGCACGTTCGGCACTATGTGACGGGTGATGATCTTCCACTTGGAGACGCCACAGACGTGAGCCGCCTCGATAAACTCTTTGCTCTTGAGGCTCAGGGTCTGGCCTCGCACGATCCGCGCCATGTCGAGCCAGCTCACCGCACCGATGGCGATGAAGATGAGCGCCAGATTGCGGCCGAAGAAGGTCACCAGCATGATCACGAAGAACATGAAGGGGAAGGCGTTGAGGATCTCGAGAATGCGCATCATCAGGCTGTCGACCCGACCACCGATGAAACCGGAGGCCGCGCCATACAGGGTGCCGATGACCACGGCCACCATGGCCCCCATGATGCCGACCATCAGCGAGATGCGGCCACCCAGCAGGGTGCGCACGAACAGATCACGCCCCAGACTGTCGGTACCGAACCAGTGGCCGGCTTCCATATCCGGCGCGGACTGCATGGCGCCCCAATCCGGATCGTCGAAGGTGTATTGGGACAGATGGGGGCCGACGATCACCGCCAGACCGATAATGGTCAGTATGATGAGGCTGGTCAGTGCAGCCCTGTTACGCAGGAAACGGCGACGGGCATCCTTCCACAGGGAGCGTCCCTCCACCACTTCCACTTGCTGTGCGAACGCCTCGACGGCCTCGCGTTTTTCAGTTGTGACAACCATGATGAACTCCCGACTTAGTAACGGATCTTGGGATCGATAAAGGCATAGAGAATATCGACCACGGCGTTAAAGGTAATGGTGAGGGCGCCGACCAGAATGCTCAGACCAAGCACCATGGAGTAATCACGGTTGAGGGCACCGTTGACAAACAACTGACCAATTCCCGGCAGACCGAAAATGGTCTCTATCACCACTGAACCCGTGATGATGCCGACGAAGGCCGGCCCCAGATAGGAGACTACCGGCAGCATGGCCGGACGCAGTGCGTGTTTCAGTATGATGTGACGCAGCGGCAAGCCCTTGGCACGGGCGGTACGGATGAAGTTGGAGTTCATGGTCTCGATCATGCTGCCACGCATGATGCGCGAGATGGCGGAGATGTAATACATCATCATGCCAAATACCGGCAGTACCATGAATTGCACCCCGCCCCCCTGCCAGCCACCGGCCGGGAACCAGCCCAGATAGATACTGAAGAAGAGCACCAGCAAGGGGGCCAGCACAAAGCCCGGGATCACCACACCAGCCATGGCCGACGACATCAAGAGATAGTCGATGAGGGTGTTCTGTTTCAAGGCTGCAATGGTGCCAAAGGTCACCCCCAGCAAGACGGCAAAGACGAAAGCCGCGCTCCCGATCTTGGCGGAAACAGGCAGCGCCTGGCTCACCAGATCATTGACGCTGAAGTCCTTGTACTTGAAAGAGGGACCCAGATCGCCCTGCACCAGGTTGCCAAGGTAGGTGAGGTATTGCACGCCGATGGGCTTGTCCAGGCCGTACTTGGCCTCGATATTGGCCAACACTTCCGGTGGCAGGGCACGTTCGCTGGTAAAGGGGTTGCCCGGCGCGAAACGCATCATGAAGAAAGAGACGGTGATCAAGACCAGCAGAGTCGGGATCGCTTCCAATAGACGTTTAAAAATGAATTTCAACATAGACAATTCCTGTCCTGTACTGCTTCCAAAGGGTCGCGGTTTTAATACTAAGGCCCGCCGTCTGGCGGGCCTGCTTGTTATGCGACTTGTTATTTTACTCAGTGAGCAACGATGTACATGTCTTTGCTGTAGAGGTTGTCCAGCGGGTTGGCCGGGTAGCCGCCCACATAGGACTTGACCATGCGGGAGGTCACGTACTGGTAGATGGGGGCGATCGGCATGTCCTTAGTGAGGATCTCTTCGGCCTGGACATAGAGTTTGTTGCGGGAAGCATCATCGACCTGGTCGCGAGACTCGTCCATCAGCTTGTCAAATACCGGGTTGGAGTATTTGCCATCGTTGTTGCCGTGAGTGGTCTGCATCAGATCCAGCATGGAGGAAGCTTCGTTGTAGTCGGCGATCCAGCCGCGACGAGCAACATCAAACTGCCCCTGCTTGAGTGTCTCCAGATATGTCTTCCACTCCTGGTTCACCAGGCTTACCTGCACGCCCAGCTTCTTCCACATGGAGGCCACGGCAACCGCCACCTTCTTGTGGTTGTCGTCAGTGTTATAGAGCAGCTCGAACTTGAGCGGGTTGTCTGGACCATACCCCGCCTCTTGCAACATGGCTTTTGCCTTGGTGTCGCGCTCGGCCTGGGTCAACTTGGACCACTCGGGGGCAACCGGTTTGAAACCATCCACAAAGTCAGGCACCAAGGCATAACCCGGTGTTTCTCCCTTGCCCATCACCTTGTCGGCGATCACGTCACGGTCGATGGCGTAGGTAAGTGCAGTGCGAACCCGAACATCATCATAGGGTTTGCGTTTGGTGTTGAAGGTGTAGTAGTAGGTCCCCACGTAGCCACTCACCTTCACCTCGTTGGGCAGATCTTTCTTCATCTGCTTGAAGCGCTCGATGGGCATGTTGTAGGTAAGATCCAGCTCACCCGCCAGATAGCGGTTCAACTCGGCATTGGTGGACTGGATAGGCAGGTAGCTCACCTTGTCGATCACCGTCTTGGCGTTGCCCCAGTATTTGGGGTTGCGCTCGATATCGACGCGTTCGTTCACTACCCAGTCTTTCAGTTGGTAGGCACCGTTGGATACCATGTTGCCGGGCTGGGTCCATTTGTCACCAAACTTCTCGATCACCTTCTTCGGCACCGGGTAGGTGGTGGTGTGGGAGAGCATGCTGACGAAGTAAGGGATCGCTTTTTCCAGCTGTACTTCGAAGGTGTAATCATCGACGGCCTTCACGCCCAGCGTATCTGACGGCTTCTTGCCGGCAATGATCTCGGTGGCGTTGACTATGGTCGGGATCTCCATGTACCAAGCATAAGGAGAACCCGTCTTGGGATCCACGGCCCGCTTGAAGGCGAACTCGAAATCGTGGGCTGTCACGGGATCCCCGTTGGACCACTTGGCATCTTTGCGCAGGTGGAACACGAATTTTTTGTTGTCCTTGGTTTCCCAGGACTCGGCCACACCGGGGAGAACTTCACCCTTGGGGCCGGAGGAGACGAGACCTTCGAACAGGTCACGCAGAATATTGGATTCAACCGTTCCTTCGGTTTTGTGGGGATCGAGCGTTGCGGGCTCGGAGCCGTTGCCTTTCACCAACTGCTGAACATCAGACAGTTTGGTACCTGCGGGGACATCAGCAGCGTGCGCTGCATTCATTCCGCCAAATAGCGCTGCCACCAATAGGGTATTAATCATTGTTTTTTTATGAGTCATTTCCATTTACTCCAACAAGAACATTCCATGCATTTGTCCATCAACGAGATAAGTACCCCGCTGCCAGCATAATTCCCTGACAATTCTAATAATGCAATAGATATCATCAGGCTAGGCTGGGATCAATGGTTAAAAAAACAGCTTTTAGCCAATTATTCAGCATTTAAATATCGCACCACGGACGTTTTTTATACAAACCCGCTCGATTCTAGGAAATGACTAACAAAAAAGAAACAATAAAAAGCCGGTCACGAGGACCGGCTCCGACAAAACAGACCTGAATCACATCAATCCGGGGAAGACTCCCTTGATCCCTGCCACCATGATCTCGATGCCCAGTGACATCATGATGAGACCCATGATCCGGGTGACCACGTTGATGCCGGTGTTGCCCATCAGCTTGAACAGCAAGGGGGCGGCGCGGAAGATGAGCCAGGAGCAGAATGCAAACACCATGACCACCAGCGACATGCCCAGCATCTGGGACCAGGTGCTCTGGCTGGCGTAGACAATAGAAGAAGAGATGGCACCCGGACCCGCCATCAACGGCAGTGCCAAGGGCACCACAGCGACAGATTCGCGCGCGGCCAGCTCACCCTTCTCCTGTTTGTTATGCTTCACCTCCCCCAGCTTGCCCTGCAGCATGGACCAGGCGATCAGGGTAATCAGGGATCCACCGGCGATGCGAAACGACGCCAGCGAGATGCCAAAGCCATCGAGGATCAGCTGCCCCATGTACATGGAGACCAGCAAGATAATCATCACGGCAATGTTGGCGGTGGTGTTGGTTTTCATCCGCTCTTCCGGCGTTTGATGGCCGGTCAGACTGACAAACACCGGCAACAACCCCAATGGGTTGATGATCGCGAACAAACCGATGAAAAACTTCAGATATAAAGAGACGTCAATCGCTGCCATAGGCGCCATCCAGAAGTAAGCAAGGCCACGGGGATCCCCCCGATAAATCGTGCGTAAATTTACACCATGCCAATGCCCTTCACCAATCAAATAATCTCACCCTTTCCGTGGCTTTTCAGTTAGTTCCTCTAATGTATGGCCAAAATTCAACACATTGATTTGTTAATAAAAATTGTCGAGATTTAACACTCTGGTAAAATCACGTCGAGCTTTATGCGGCCACGGAGTTTTGGCGCAAGATTTCATCTCAGCAAACAAGGATTTTGTAATGATTGATACGGACATCAAGTTGAAATGGCACCTGGATTCGCTGCCGGCAGGCACGGTCGACCCCCTGCTCGGCTTTTTTGATCGACTGCCGGTCGATCCCTATATTCAGGGCACTTTTCGGGAACGCCGCTATGGCCGTGTCGAGAAAGAAGGGTCACGCTTCTTCCCCCTCGACAACGGCGTATTCTTTCAGGCCGCCGCCATCAACAAGTTCCTCGGGGATGTGCCCAGAACCTATGCCGAGCTGGATCCCGCTTTTGTCGCCCATCCCGCCTTTGGGCAGATGCTGACCCGCTTTGCCCGTCATGTTCGACTCGCGGATGGCAAGGCGATCGGCATTCACCAGATGCGGATCACCACGGCCCAGGGCGAGAGCGTGCCTCCCGCACCGGAAGGCGTCCATCAGGATGGCTTCGACTTTATCGGCGTGTTCTTTTGTGGCAGCGAAGGCGTCAGTGGCGGCGCGCTTCAGCTTTATCATGGATTAAAAGAACAACCATTTTTCCAACAAGAGTTACATCCAGGAGAATATCTGGTCCTGGATGATCGCCGTTTCTATCACAATGCAGCCCCTGTACTCCCCCTGACCCCGACCCGTGGACACTGGGATGTGATCGTGCTAACTGCTTGAAAAATAGTACGTGACACTCTGTTCACCCATGATTCATCCCGCTTTTGTTTCACTCTACATCCTAGTAACATCCGGAAAACATGTATTGTGAAACAAAATTTCTTTTGTTCTTTTGTTACACATGATCCAGATCAAATTTTTCTGAGTCAGACCCGCTCTATAATCGGCTCAGAAAGCAATTTAGTAAGGCATGTAAATACCCCCTTATAGTGATTCTCGCCTTGACAGGGCGACTATAATTGCCGGGCATTGCCAAACTCTTACTAAACAGTTTTCAAATCATCAGGAGATAAACATGGCAGTAACCAATTTGGCTGAACTGGATGCACTGGTCGCCCGCGTCAAAGAAGCCCAGCGTGAATTCGCCAGCTTCTCGCAAGAGCAGGTAGACAAGGTTTTCCGTGCCGCCGCCCTGGCCGCCAGCAATGCCCGTATCCCCCTGGCCCAGATGGCCGTGGCAGAATCCGGTATGGGTATCATCGAAGACAAGGTTATCAAGAACCACTTCGCCTCCGAATACATCTACAACGCCTATAAAGACGAGAAGACCTGCGGCATCCTGAGCCAGGATGACGAGATGGGCACCATGATCATCGCCGAGCCGGTAGGTATCATCTGCGGTATCGTTCCGACCACCAACCCGACCGCTACCGCGATCTTCAAATCTTTGATTTCCCTGAAGACTCGTAACGCCATCATCTTCTCCCCGCACCCCCGCGCCAAGAACTCCACCAATACCGCTGCCAAGCTGGTACTGGATGCAGCTGTTGCCGCCGGTGCACCGAAAGACATCATCGGCTGGATCGATCAACCGTCCGTTGAGCTGTCCAATGCGCTGATGAAGCACAACGACATCAACCTGATCCTGGCCACAGGTGGCCCGGGCATGGTGAAAGCCGCTTACTCTTCAGGCAAGCCTGCCATCGGTGTAGGTGCCGGTAACGTGCCAATCGTCATCGACGAAACTGCCGATGTAAAACGTGCCGTCGCCTCTATCCTGATGTCCAAGACCTTTGACAACGGTGTGGTCTGTGCTTCCGAGCAAGCCGTCATCGTCGTTGACTCCATCTACAACCAGGTGAAAGAGCGTTTCTCCAACCACGATGGCTACATACTGTCCAAAGATGAAGCGGACAAGGTACGTAAGGTGCTGCTGATCAACGGCGCGCTGAACGCAGATATCGTTGGTCAGCCGGCCACCAAGATCGCCGCCATGGCCGGTGTGACTGTGCCTGCCACCACCAAGATCCTCATCGGTGAAGGCCTGGAATTGTGCGCTGAAGATGAGTTCGCTCATGAGAAGCTTTCCCCGACCCTGGGTATGTTCCGCGCCAAGAATTTTGAAGACGCTGTCGACATGGCCTGCACCATGGTCAACATCGGTGGTATCGGTCACACCTCAGGTCTGTACACCGACCAGGATCGCAATCAGGACCGCATCAGATACTTCGGCGACAAGATGAAGACCGCCCGTATCCTGATCAACACCCCTTCCACCCAAGGTGGTATCGGTGACCTGTACAACTTTGCTCTTGCTCCTTCCCTGACCCTGGGTTGCGGCTCCTGGAGTGGTAACTCCATCTCCGAGAACGTCGGTCCCAAGCACCTGATCAACAAGAAGACAGTCGCAAAACGGGCAGAAAATATGCTGTGGCACAAACTTCCGAAATCCATCTACTTCCGTCGTGGTTCCCTGCCGATCGCCTTGGGCGACCTGGAAGGCAAGAAGCGCGCCATGGTGGTAACTGACCGTTTCCTGTTCAACAATGGCTATGCCGATGACGTAGTTCGTCTGCTCAAGAAGCTGAACATGGAAGTGGAAGTATTCTACGAAGTAGAAGCTGACCCGACCCTGTCCATCGTCCGCAAGGGCGCCGAGATGGCCAACTCCTTCAAGCCGGACGTTATCCTGGCGCTGGGTGGTGGTTCACCCATGGATGCGGCCAAGATCATGTGGGTCATGTATGAGCACCCGGATACCGCATTTGAAGACCTGGCCATGCGTTTCATGGACATCCGCAAGCGTATCTACAAGTTCCCGAAAATGGGCGTGAAGGCCGAACTGGTCTGTATCACCACCACTTCCGGTACCGGTTCTGAAGTCACCCCGTTTGCGGTCGTGACCGACGACGCCACCGGCATGAAGTACCCGCTGGCCGACTACGAGCTGACCCCGAACATGGCCATCGTGGATGCCAACCTGGTCATGAACATGCCCAAGTCCCTGTGCGCCTTCGGTGGTGTGGATGCGGTTACTCACGCCATGGAAGCCTATGTTTCCGTACTGGCCAACGAGTACTCCGACGGTCAGGCGCTGCAAGCCCTGAAGCTGCTGAAAGAGTATCTGCCTTCCAGCTACCAGAATGGTGCCAACGACCCGGTTGCTCGCGAGAAGGTGCACAACGCTGCCACCATCGCCGGTATCGCGTTCGCCAACGCCTTCCTGGGTGTCTGCCACTCCATGGCGCACAAGCTGGGTGCCGAGTTCCACATCCCACATGGCCTGGCCAACGCTCTGCTGATCAGCAACGTCATCCGCTACAACGCGAACGACAACCCGACCAAGCAGACTGCGTTCTCCCAGTACGACCGTCCGCAGGCTCGCCGTCGTTACGCCGAAGTCGCCGACCACCTGGGTCTGACTGCCGCCGGTGACCGCACTGCTGCCAAGATCGAGAAGCTGCTGGCCTGGCTGGACGAGCTGAAAGCCACCCTGGGCATCCCGGCCTCCATCCGCGAAGCTGGCGTGAACGAAGCCGACTTCCTGGCCAAGGTTGACCAGCTGGCGCTGGAAGCATTCGATGACCAGTGCACCGGCGCCAACCCGCGCTACCCGCTGATCACCGAGCTCAAAGCCATCCTGATGGACACCTACTATGGTCGTCCCTTCACCGAGGAAGCTCAGGTAGCGACCAAGGTAGAAGCCAAGGTTGAGACCAAGGTAGACAGCAAGAAGAAATCCAAGGCCTGATAATAGGACTTGAACTCGAGAGCCCGCGCACATGCGCGGGCTTTTTTGTTTGTCTATCTCTCTAATTTTGCTAGCTTGTTGGTAGGCATTCATGAAATGCGAGTTAGCACATGGCGCTGATACAAGCCTCGATAGAGCAGTTACGGATCGGCCACTACATCCATCTCCCCACGGGATGGACCAGTCATCCTTTTATGTTCAATGCCTTCAAGATCAAGGATCAGCAGCAGCTCGACATCATACGTCACCTCGACCTCACCCTTTTGATGGTGGATCCGGACAAGAGCGACCTGCCCATCGAACCCATCTTGCGGGGCGATATCCCTTCTGCCGGCCCTGATCTGTCGGCCATTGACGAGATAGTAGACGCAGGCCCTCCCCCTTTTGATGAGAAAGCCTTCCGCCGCTCCCTGCGCGCCGCAGACAAAGCCTTTGGCCAATCCATGTCAGAGCTGCGCGATGCGCTGGGGGCCCTCAACCTCAAGCCTGACGAGGGGCTGGCCAACACGGCACAGATAGTGCGCAATGCCGCCGCCCGCATCAGTGAACATGAGGGACCCCTCGGCCTGCACCTCATTCGCAGCCCGCACACCGACATACTGCTGCAACACAGTCTGAACGTGGCCTTCATCGCCATGCTGATGGCACGGGAACTCGGCATGAACCCGGTCGAGATCGAGGAAGCGGGTCTGGCGGGGCTGATCCACGACATAGGGGAGCTGAAGATACCGAGCCAGATCACCCAGAAGCGGGGAGATCTCAACAAGTCGGAACAGAATTTTCTCAACATGCATCCCCAGTACGGACTGGATATGCTGACACACTTGCAGGCATTCGAGCCCAAGATCCGCCAGGTGGCCCATCTGCACCATGAGCGACTCGATGGCAGTGGCTTCCCCCTCGGCATCAAGGGGGGCGAGATCCCGCCACTGGCACGGATTATCGGACTGGTGGACTACTATGACGAACTGTTGCACCCACGCAGCAGCGCTATGCCTGCCGCCCCGAGTCAGGCCATCAGCCAGCTCTACAAGCTGTCACAGAAGAAGTTCGACCAGGATCTGGTCAAGTTGCTGATCAAGGTATTGGGAGTCTATCCTCCCGGTTCTCTGGTGCTGCTCTCCGATAGTTCAGTGGCGCTAGTACTGTCCACCGAGCCCACCATGCCCCTCAAACCCAAGGTACTGCCTTATATCAAGGCACAGCGGCCGGAAGGAGTTGCCATGCTGGATTTGCGGGAAGATGAACGCACCATCAAATCCTTTATCAAGCAGGAGGACCTGGATGAGGGGCAGCGACTATTTTTTAACCTGACCCGGCGCTTCTGTTACTATTTTGCCTTCTGAGTTATCCCCAGAAGCTGGGGATAACTCATTGGACAAACCTGAATAATTGCCCGATTACCCTCAAAACGGTTCACAGCTGACCCTGGATAAAAAACGCCCAGCCAAGGGGCTGGGCGGAGCATGCCACTTCCATGTGGCGTATCCAGCGGATACATTCATGCTCCACCCAGCAATATCAACCCTTTGGCGATTACACAAATATCAATTTAACATGCTGATTTAATATGGTTTTATTTCACGTTTCTGGCAAACTGCGCCAGTGTTCAGGTCGGGGGAGCTCACAGAACAAGATCCTGATCACATTTGCCCATCCCGGCCGCTTTTTTCGGTATGAACTCTGAGGAACGTTTTTTATGCAGTTGGTCCTCTCTCTGCTTCAACAGATGAGCGTCAGCCTGGTGATCGCCTATCTCTTCTCCAAGAGCCCCCTGCTGCGTCCCCTGGCCAACTATTCCGTAAGACTTCCTCACAAGATCCTGATATACATCATTTTTTCTTGTTTTTGCATCCTGGGCACCTATGTGGGACTGGATATTGATGATGCCATCGCCAATACCCGTGCTGTCGGTGCCGTGCTGGGGGGACTGCTGGGGGGGCCGCTGGTGGGATTTTTGGTCGGACTGACCGGGGGTCTGCACCGCTACACCCTGGGGGGATTTACCGACCTCGCCTGCGCCATCTCTACCACCTGCGAGGGACTGCTGGGCGGGCTGGTGCACTGGCGGCTGATGCGCTCAGGACGCATGAATGCGCTGTTCGAACCCAGGATTGCGTTCTTCACGACATTTGGCGCTGAGATATTGCAGATGGTCATCATACTGCTGGTGGCGACCCCCTTTGACAAATCCCTGCTGCTGGTACGCACCATAGCCACTCCCATGATCCTGGCCAACTCCTGCGGTGCGGCGTTATTTATCAGCATGATCCGCGACCAGCAGCGGATGTATGAAAAGTTCTCCCGGGTCTTCTCCGCCAAGGCGCTCACCATTGCCAACCGCACCGTCGGTATCATGAGCCAGGGTTTCACCGCTGAGGCAAGCAGCAAGATAGCCCATATCGTAAAAGAGGAGACAGGGGTCGGCGCCGTCGCCATTACGGATACCGACAAGATCCTCGCCTTCATCGGCACGGGGGAAGATCACCACAAACCGGGTACCCCCATTGCCTCCGCCATCACGCTGCAGGCCATCGCCAAAAATAAGGTGCTGTTTGCCGATGGCAACAGCCAGCCCTACCGCTGCAGTCTCTCGCCCCAGTGCCAGCTTGGCTCAGTATTGGTGATACCTTTGCACGGTGATGAGGGGGTGATCGGCACCATCAAGCTCTATGAGCCCAAGAAGCGGCTGTTTCTCAAGATCAACCACACGCTGGGGGAAGGGATAGCCAACCTGCTGTCACAACAGTTGCTGGCCGGTCGGCTGGAGCAGCAGCAGCGCCTGCTGGTGCAATCCGAGCTCAAGCTCATTCAGGCCCAGATCAATCCCCATTTTCTGTTCAATACCCTCAATACCATCAGCGCCATTACCCGGCGCGATCCGGACAAGGCCCGGGAACTGCTGCTGCACCTGTCGCTGTTCTTTCGCAAGAACCTCAAGCGCCAGAGTGGCCTCGCCACCCTGCTGGAAGAACAGGAACACTGCCAATCCTATCTGGAGATAGAGCTGGCCCGCTTTGGAGACAGACTGACCGTCATCAACGAGATCCCGCCTCATCTTGCCAACCTGAAGTTGCCGAGCTTTACCCTGCAGCCGCTCATCGAGAATGCCATCAAACACGGCATCTCGACCTTGCTGGAGCAAGGATGCATCCGCCTTTATACCGAAGAGCGTCAGGAGAGCGTGACTATTTGCGTGGAGGACAACGCCGGCACCTGGCAGGAGAAGCCCGCTGGAGATGGTCTGGGTATGACCATAGTGGATCGGCGCCTCAAGAGCGCGTTTGGCAATCGTTATGGCGTCAGTGTCAGCTGCGAGCCGGAGCGCTGGACCCGCGTCTCCTTCACCCTGCCCAGGGACGCCTCCGGATGCTGAACCTCCTGATATTGATGGTCAGATGTACTCCCCCCCATAGCTGCTCACCCATTGTCACTCTGTTCAGGAGATCCCATGATCCGCACACTCATCGTCGATGATGAACTCTATGCCCGTGAGGAGCTGGCCCTGCACCTTGGCCAGGATCCCGATATCGAGATCCTGGGCCAGGCGGCCAATGCCATCGAGGCTTTGCCACTGATACAGCGACTCAAGCCGGATGTGGTGTTTCTCGACATCCAGATGCCCAAGCTGAGCGGCATGGAGCTGGTCGCCATGCTGGATCCCCTGCCTCGCATTGTGTTTGTCACCGCTTTCGATGAGTACGCCATCCAGGCCTTTGAAGAGAACGCCTTCGACTATCTGCTCAAACCGGTAGAGCCGGCACGGCTGGCCAAGACGCTAAGCCGCCTGCGCCAGGATATCAGCCCCCAATCCATGGCGATGCTGGCTCCTGCTATCCGCCACATTCCTGGCTATTTGCACAACCGGGTGCGACTGCTGCCCATCGAGCAGGTGGAGTACGCCTTCTCCGATCTCGGCGGTGTGCACGTCGCCTGTCAGGGGGAGCTGTTTCATACCCAGCTCACCCTCAAATCTCTGGAAGAGAAGACCCCCCTGCTACGCTGTCACCGCCAGTATCTGATCTCTCCCGGCGCCATCTTCGAGATCCAGCTGCTGGAAAACCAGCTGGCCCAGATCGTTACCCCAAGCGGCGCCCGGGTACCGGTCAGCCGTCGCTACCTCAAGGAACTCAAAGACGAACTGGGACTGGAATAGTGGCGTGGGACTGTGCGCCTGATCACAGCCGGCGACCACTCGAGTCACCATGGCGCCGCTCGGCGCGTTTCACCTGCCCTTGACAGACGACCCCATTAGACTGGCTGCGCACACCATAAAATAACAATGCAGGAGCGTAGCAATGATCTGGTTCTTCCTCTGTGTCGGCTTACTTGTCGCCGGCTATTTTATTTACGGCAAGTTCATCGAGCGGATATTTGGCCCGAAACCCGAGCGTGCCACCCCCGCCATCACCATGGCTGACGGTGTGGACTATGTGCCCATGTCGGACAAGAAAGTCTACCTGGTGCAACTGCTCAACATCGCTGGCGTCGGCCCCATCTTCGGCCCGATCCTCGGCGCCCTCTATGGTCCGGTCGCCATGCTCTGGATCGTATTCGGCTGCATCTTTGCCGGTGCGGTGCACGACTACTTCTCCGGCATGCTGTCGGTACGCGCCAAAGGCGCCTCTGTGCCAACCGTGGTCGGTGAACATCTTGGCACTGTCGCCAAGCACTTCATGAACCTGTTTGCGGTCGTGTTGCTGATGCTGGTAGGCGTGGTCTTCGTACTGAGCCCGGCGGGCCTTCTGGCCAACCTCACCTCCACCGATCTGGTCTACTGGATAGTGGCGATTTTTGCCTACTACATCCTCGCCACCATAGTTCCCATCGACAAGATCATCGGTCGCTTCTATCCCATCTTCGGCGCCCTGCTGGTGTTCATGTCGGTCGGCCTCATCGTCGGTCTCATCGTCTCCGGCAAAGGCTTCTACAACACAGGGATGGACTTCTCCAACCTGCACCCCACCGAGCTGCCGCTGTGGCCGCTGCTGTTCATCACCATCGCCTGTGGCGCCGTCTCCGGTTTCCATGCCACCCAGTCACCGCTGATGGCGCGCTGCATGCAAAACGAGAAATCCGGCCGCTTCATTTTCTACGGCGCCATGATAGGTGAAGGTGTCATCGCCCTGATCTGGTGCACACTGGGCCTCTCCTTCTATGAAAGCACGGAAGCGCTCAACGCCACCATGGCCAACGGCGGCCCGGCGGCGGTAGTACACGAGGTCTCCACCAGCCTGCTCGGTACCGTGGGTGGCATATTGGCCATCCTCGGCGTGGTGATCCTGCCCATCACCTCCGGTGATACCGCGTTTCGCAGTGCCCGCCTGATTGTGGCTGACTTCTTCAACCTGACCCAAAAACCCATGGCCAAGCGTCTGCTCATCGCAGTCCCCATGTTTATCCTTGGCTTTATCATCTCCAAGGCGGAATTCGGGGTGATCTGGCGCTACTTCGGCTGGGCCAACCAGACCACGGCCGTGATCATGCTGTGGGCCGCGGTGGCGTATCTGGCCAAAGAGGGCAAACTGCACTGGGTCTGCACCATTCCCGCCATGTTCATGACGGCTGTGGTGTTCACCTACCTGGCCAATGCCCCCATAGGTTTCGGGCTGGAGATGGGCATTTCCACCGTCATTGGCCTGGCGTCCACCGCCGCCATTACCATTGCCTTCCTGCTGAAATACCGTCCGACCCTGGTCAGCAATCCGGGCGAAAGCTGATCATCATGCTGCAAATAAAAGGGGGAGCCAAATTGGCTCCCCCTTTTTCGATCATCCGCAGCGGCTGGCAAGCATAAACAGGCGGCCAGTGTCACCAACCAAATGCGCACCCTTTCACTCGTAAAAATGAGTCCTGCATCAATGTTTAATTATTCCATCCTGCTTAAGCTTCGATACAAGATCAGGCTGTAAAATCCCGGCGCATCCCCGATAAATATGTGATATTCAATTGCTTTATCTAAAATTGAATCCAATGATTGGTTGTGCATCAAACCTGTGGAGACACCCATGTTCCTTGATTATTTTGCCCTTGGCCTGCTCTTCTTTGTCGGGCTGGTCATGTTCTACGGGATCATAGTGATCCACGATATTCCTTATGAAATAGCCAAACACCGTCAGCACCCCCACCAAGATGCCATTCATGTGGCGGGATGGGTCAGTCTGTTTACCCTGCATGTGCTCTGGCCCTTCCTCTGGATCTGGGCCACTGTCTATCGTCCTGATCGCGGCTGGGGCTTCAACCAGCGTCTGCAACAGGATGAAGACGAGATACAGCTTCTCAAGCAGGAACTCGCCGATCTCAAGGCACGCATCGATACCATCCAACAGACTGAACAACAGGGATAAATCATGGACCTGCTACTGATCCTGACCTACACGGCCCTGTGTGTGGCCGTGTTCAAGATTTTTCGCATCCCGCTCAACAAGTGGACTGTGCCCACGGCAGCGCTGGGCGGCGTGCTCATCATCGGCACCCTGATCATGCTGATGAACTACAACCACCCCTACTCCGAAATGGCCCGCAACTACTACGTCTCCACACCGATTGTTCCTCTGGTAAAGGGGAGGGTCATCGAGGTACCGGTACAACCCAACCAGCCGGTGAAAAAAGGCGACGTACTGTTTCGTATCGAGTCCGAACCTTTCCAGCTGAAGGTGGATAGCCTGAGCGCGCGACTCGACGCCAATAGTGAACACCTCAAATCCATCGAGGCCAGACTGCGTTCTGCCAGACTGGACAGGGATCGCGCCAGTGACTTGATGCGGCGGGGAGTTGGCAAGCAGCGGGATCTCGATGTCACGCAAGCGAATGTGGACGACATAGTGGCCCAGATTGACCAGCAAAAAGCCACCCTGGAAGATCTGCAAGCCCAGCTGAACGAGGCAAAATACCAGCTGGCACAGACAGTGGTTTATGCCCCCAGTGATGGCCATGTGGTGCAGCTGGCCCTGCGCCCCGGCATGATTGCCACCCCTTTCATGTACCGCCCCGTGATGACCTTCATCCATAAAGACGATACCGCCTATGTCGGCTGGTTCTGGCAAAACAGCATGCAGCGTCTGGCAATTGGTGACGAGGCCGAAGTGGTGATCGATGGTATCCCCGGCAGGATCTTCAAAGGCACTGTCACCGCCGTGGTGCCGGCTATCGCTGCAGGCAATGTCCAGGCCAATATTGGTCTGCTGGATCAGACAACAGCGGTGCGTCCGGGTCGTCTGCCTGTGGTCATCTCCATCACGGATCCCGAGTGGCACAAGTATCAGGTGATCGCTGGCGCCAGTGGTCAGGCCGCCATCTATACCCAGCACTTCCACCATGTTTCCGTAATGCGCAAGGTGCTGCTGCGCATGGCAAGCTGGATGAACTACGTCTTCCCCTTCCATTAATCAGAATAAGGGATCCCAGCGGGCCGGCATCATGCCGGCCCGCTGTTTTTGTGGCGCCAAGATCCCTATAATGGCGCCATCCTGCACCACATCCGTTCCCCATGTTTGTTCTCAGACCCTATCAAATCGACGCCGTCAACGCCGTTATCAGTCACTTTCGTCGGCATCCTGACCCTGCTGTGGTAGTGCTGCCTACCGGCGCGGGCAAGAGCCTGGTGATCGCCGAACTGGCCCGCAAGGCCCGTGGCCGGGTGCTGGTGCTGGCGCACGTCAAGGAGCTGGTGGAGCAGAACCACGCCAAGTACGAAGCCTGGGGACTCAAGGCCGACATCTTCGCCGCTGGTCTGGATCGCAAGGAAGCCAAGGCCCAGGTGGTATTTGGCTCGGTACAATCGGTCGCGCGCAATCTGGATGCCTTCGATGGCGCCTTCTCGCTGCTGATCATCGATGAATGTCACCGGGTGTCGCTGGATGACGAGAGCCAGTACCACCAGGTGTTGGGCCATCTCAAAGCCAGCAATCCGGCCCTGAAAATTCTCGGCCTCACCGCCACGCCTTACCGCCTGGGGCTGGGCTGGATCTACCGGCGTCACTATCACGGCATGGTAAAGAGCCATGGCGAGCGTCTGTTTGGCGATTGCGTGTTCGAGCTCCCCTTGCGCTTCATGGTGAAAAATGGCTACCTGACGCCGCCACGGCTCATCGACGCCCCCATAGTCCACTACGACTTCAGCAAGCTGGTTGCGCGGGAGAATGGCCTGTTCAGCGAGGCGGATCTCAACGGCGAGCTAAAACGTCAGCAGCGGGTCACCCCCCATATCCTGAGCCAGGTGCTGGAATATGCAGCCGATCGGCAAGGGGTCATGATCTTCGCCGCCACCGTCGAACATGCTGGTGAGATCCAGGGGCTGCTGATTGCAAAATCCCAGACGGCGGCCCTTATTACGGGCGAGACACCGGGCCCGGAACGCGATGCCCTCATCAGCGCCTTCAAGGCGCGGGAGATCAAGTTTTTGGTCAATGTGGCTGTGCTCACCACAGGTTTCGATGCCCCCCACGTCGATCTCATCGTCATGCTGCGTCCCACTGAGTCAGTGTCGCTCTATCAGCAAATCGTGGGCCGCGGTCTTCGCCTCTCACCAGGCAAGGCCGATTGTCTGGTGCTCGATTACGCGGGCAACAACTTCAACCTGTTCGCTCCCGAGGTGGGTGAGCCCAGACCCCACGCAGGCACCGAGCCGGTACAGGTGCCCTGCCCGGCTTGCGGTTTTGCCAACACCTTCTGGGGCAAGACTGATGAAGAAGGCAAGGTGATTGAGCACTACGGCCGTCGCTGTCAGGGGCTGTTTGAAGATGACGAGGGCCACCGCGAGGAGTGTGACTACCGCTTTCGCGCCAAGGTGTGTCCAGCCTGCGGCGCCGAAAACGACATCGCCGCCCGCCGCTGCCAGAGTTGTGATCAGCTGTTGGTGGATCCGGACGACAAGCTCAAGGAGGCCCTCAATCTGAAAGACTGCATGGTCATTCGCTGCGCCGGTATCACCCTCACAGCGGGCCGTGGCAAACAGGGGGAGCGGCTGGAGGTGACCTATCACGATGAGGATGGTCTTACCCTGATGGAGTACTTCGGTTTTCACTCCCCGGGTGCACGGCGCTTGTTTCAACAGCGCTTTGTGCGTCATCATTGGCCCGCCCCGGGCCTGGAGCCGGAATTCACCACTCTGGAGAGCGTGCTGGCCGCATCAAACCAGTTTCGTCACCCCGACTTTGTCATCGCCCGCAAGTCAGGTCGCTTTTGGCAGGTGAAAGAGAAAATTTTTGATTATGAAGGCCGGTACCGCGCCGCCAATGCCCTTGGCTGAGCGCGGCTCATACCTTGCAGCGACAGGCTCGCCGGTGAACGTAAACATATTGATTATCAGGGTGGGTAGCGCACTACCGACCCCTTCGTTAAGTTAGAGGATCTTATGCAGCGGCTGTTGATTGGTTTTTGTGCTCTGTTTTCCATGGTGGCTCAGGCCGCCCCGCTGACCCCACCCAAGGGGGGCCAGTACGCCATCATAGTGCAGGGCAATGGCGGCATAGAGTTCGCCCGCAATGCCGATGACATGATAGCCCCCGCCTCCACCATGAAAGTGCTCACCGCCCTGGCGGAACGGCTAGAGCTCGGTGCCGACTTCCGTTTTGCCACCGATATTCAGGCCCAGCCAGGTGCCAAACAGGGTGATGCCATCAATGGCGACATCTGGATCAACTTCGTCGGCGACCCCACCTTGTCACGGATGGATCTGCTGGCCCTGTTCAAGCAGCTCGGCGTCAACCGCATCAAGGGCAATGTCTACGTCAATACCGGTGCCTATAACGGTTATGAGCGCGGTAACGGCTGGTCTTGGGGGGATCAGACCCTCTGCTTCGCCGCCCCTGTCTCCTCTGTCATCATCGACAAGAACTGCGCCTACGCCACCATTACAGCCACCCAGATTGGTCGCCCCGCCACTGGCAACGTCGCCACCGGCGTGCCCATCGGCATTGGTACCGACAGGGTGGAGGTGATGAGCTATGGCGACATGGCGCGTCAGTTCTGCGCACTGGAAGTCGACATGGCCAAGGGCAACTTCTATGAGCTCAAAGGCTGCATCACCCCCAACAAGGAACCCCAGGGGCTTCGCTTTGCCAGCCACGACGTGGAAGCCTGGGGCTGGGACAACATCCGCTGGGCAATGGACAGAGCAGGCATAGCACACGAAGGGCTGCTTCAGGTCACCCACAAGGCACCAGGCAGTGCCGAGACCCTGGGTACCCATTACTCTGTCTCATTGCCCATCATGCTCTCCAAGATGCTGAAGAAATCGGACAACCTCTACGCCGATACCTTCCTGAAAACGGTAGGCCGCCACTACTACAACAAGCCGGGCAGCTATCGCAGCGGCACCATGGCGGTACGCGCCATCCTGACCAAGCAGGGCATCGACCTCGGTAATGCCACCCTGGCCGACGGCTCCGGCCTCTCTGCCCACAACCTCATCAGCGCACGCCAGATGCTGTCTGTGCTCAACTTCATCCAGAAAAATGATGCCGAACTCGGTCTCATCAAGTTGCTGCCCAGCTCTCAGGTGGATGGCACCCTGGCCTGGCGTCGCAGCGTTACCGCCCCCATGATGAAAAACCGGGTGCATGCCAAGACAGGCACCATCACTGGCACCTCCAATCTGGCCGGTTTTATCGACACAGTCGGTGGCCAGCGCAAGGCGTTTGTCATGTTCCAGCGCGGCCTGTCGCAGGACCCGGCCACCCACGAGCGCTACCGTGCCAGCAAGGCACCCTGGCCCTGGACCGTATTTGAAAAGGGAGTGCTGGAGAGCATCTACCAGCAACAACCCATCCAGATCATCGAACAGTAATGCGGGGAGCCACCTTGCCAGCAAGGCGGCTCTTATGCCCTGAACAGGGTTCGAGAAAAGGAGTGCTGGAGAGCATCTACCAGCAACAATTCATCAGGATCATCGAGCAGTAATGTGGGGAGCCACCTTGCCAGCAAGGCGACTCTTATGCCCTGAACAAGGCTCGAGAAAGGAGTGCTGGAGAGCATCTACCAGCAACGATTCATCCGGCTCATCGAACAGTAATGCGTCGGCTTATCGGAAATGGCGAATGGTCATATCGACAATTTGCACTTTGATCGGTACCGAGGCGGGGCTATGCTGTGCTCTGCCTCAATTCAACGGAGAGAGAAGATGTTTGCAGTGATTTTTGGTCGTCCCGGTTGCCCCTATTGTGTCCGTGCCAAGCAGATCGCCGAGCAACTGGTTGAACAGCGTGACGATTTCAATTTCCGTTACGTGGATATCCACGCAGAAGGCATCACCAAGGAAGACCTGGCCAAGAGCGCCGGCAAGCCAGTCAATACAGTGCCGCAAATCTTCCTGGACGAGCAACACATCGGTGGCTGCACCGATTTTGAAGCCTATGCCAAAGAGAACCTGGGTCTCTACCAGTAAGCTCTCCCCCATAGAAAACAGGCGCCTGATGGCGCCTTTTTTTATGGTGAAAATGACAGACTCAACCCACCATCGGCGTGAAGCGGCTCACCACCTGCCCTTGATGCTCGATCCACTCCATGAACATGGCCACAGGGCGGGCATAGACAACCCCATCCTGCTCGGATTGGTAGACCACCAGCTGCTCCCGGGTTTCGGTGTGCAGGGCCAGGGTGAGCACCTGATAATAACCCCCCTTGAAGTGGCGATAACGGCCGGGCGCGGGTGCATGCATGGACATACCTCTGTGAGTGCGGGCTCGATGAACAAACGAAGAAGAAAGCCGCAGGCCCTGTTGTCTGCGCCCTCTTTATTATTCGCTGGCACGGGCGAGAAGGCGATTTAGGGCCCAAGCCAATCGTGCCATTGGATACGAATATTTCAACACAGTCGGGTAGCTTTGTTAATCAGCCCCTCATCTTTCACTAGTGAACCTCAGGTTACACAAACGATCGTGCTGAATTTAACGTTTCAGCAACCCTGTTTTAAGGCTAAAAATCAGGGAATTCTACTAAAAAGAAGATTGTTCTAGCATTCAATTCTGTGAAGAATAGGGGAAAAGAAATTTGATACTAAAAATCGCCTTTTTCGCCAACGCGTCCCCACGGGGAAGGAAGCACACTCACCATGTTCACTATCGACAAGTCGCACAAGCTCGACGATGTCTGCTATGACATTCGCGGCCCGGTGCATAAAGAAGCGCGCCGTCTCGAAGACGAAGGCCACCGCATCATCAAGCTCAATATCGGCAATCCGGCCCCGTTTGGTTTCGATGCGCCAGAAGAGATCATCAAGGACGTCATCCTCAACATGCCGCTGAGCCAGGGCTACTGCGACTCCAAGGGGCTGTTTTCTGCCCGCAAGGCGGTGATGCAGTACTACCAGCAAAAAGGGATGCGCAAGGTCGACATCGACGACATCTATATCGGCAATGGTGCCAGCGAGCTCATCGTGATGGCCATGCAGGCGCTGCTCAACAACGGCGACGAGATGCTGGTGCCCTCCCCCGACTATCCGCTGTGGACCGCCGCCGTCACCCTCTCCGGTGGCCATGCGGTGCACTACCGCTGCGATGAAGGGGCCGACTGGTATCCGGATCTGGATGACATCCGCGCCCGTATCACACCGCGCACCCGTGGTCTGGTGCTGATCAACCCCAACAACCCGACCGGCGCCGTCTACGGCAGCGAGTTCCTGCTGGAAGTGATCGAGATAGCCCGCCAGCACAACCTCATCATCTTCGCCGACGAGATCTACGACAAGATCCTCTACGACGACATCTCCCACACCAGCGTCTGCACCCTGTGTGACGATGTGATGGTGGTGACCTTCAACGGCCTCTCCAAGGCCTATCGTGCCTGTGGCTTCCGTCAGGGCTGGATGGTCATTACCGGGCCCAAGGGCCGTGCAAAGGGGTATATCGAGGGGCTGGAGATGCTGGCCTCCATGCGACTGTGTGCCAACGTGCCCATGCAGCACGCCATCCAGACCGCCCTCGGTGGCTACCAGAGCATCAACGAGCTGATCCTGCCGGGCGGCCGCCTGCGCAAGCAGCGGGACAAGGCGTGGGAGCTCTTGAACGAGATCCCCGGCGTCTCCTGCGTCAAACCCAAGGGGGCGCTCTACATGTTCCCGCGCCTCGATCCCAAGGTGTACGACATTCGTGACGACCAGAAGATGGTGTTCGACCTGCTGCAGCAGGAAAAGCTGCTGCTGGTGCAGGGTACCGGCTTCAACTGGCCGGCGCCGGACCACTTCCGGCTGGTGTTCCTGCCCCGGGAAGAGGAGCTGGAAGAGGCCATAGGCCGTCTCGCCCGCTTCCTAAAGGGCTACAAGCAGTAAGCACGGCTCATGAAAAAGGCTCCCGCGGGAGCCTTTTTGCTATCTGTCGTTTGCAGCTGAATCATCAGCCGTGCAGCAAAGTGCCAGCCACCAGCACAGCCATGGTGATGAGGGCCACCCCGACGATGAAGGGCAACACCCAGCGCACGAAGCGATCATAGGGGATCCTGGCGAGCGCCAGCCCCGCCACCAGATGGGCTGCGGTGGGAGCAAACAGGTTGATCCAGCCGGAGGCGGATTGATAGGCGGTGATCACCAGATCCCGCGAGATGCCGGAAAAATCCGCCAGCGGCCCCATCAGCGGCATGGAGACGGTCGCCAGCCCCGAGGTTGAGGGAATAAAAAAACTAAGAATGATGTGCACCAGATAGGCCATCAGGATGAATACCGACGACGACAGCCCGCTCACCAGCCCCTCGGCCCAGTGCAGTATGGTGTCGATGATGACGCCCTGCTCCATCACCACATAGATGCCGCGCGCCACCGCCACCACCAGCGCCACACCGATGAGATCCCGCGCTCCGCTCAGGAAAGTCGCCACGTAGTTGGATTCCGGCATCCGGTTGATGATCGCAATCAGGATGGAGGCGCTGAAGAACAGGGTGGAGAGCTCGTCAAACCACCAGCCAAAGGTGGGCAACAGATCGATGCCCAGATCCGACCAGGGCACCACCGCATAAATCATCAGCAGGAAGGTGCCAAAGAACACCAGCATGGTGAGCTTCTGCTTGCCGGTAAAGGCCGAGTCGCTGCGCTTCATCTGGGAGAATTCATCGTCATAGGCGATGTCAGCCAGCACGGAGCGGGACTTGTCCTGCTGCACCTGCTTGGCGTAGCGCATCACGAACCAGGAGGCGAAGATCACCAGCAGCAGCCACTGGATGACCCGCAGCCCAATCCCCTCACCGATGGGAATGCCGGCAAAACCGGAGGCGATGCCGGTGGCAAACGGATTGACGGTGGAGGCGAGCACACCGACGCCGGAGCCAAGCAGGATGATCCCCGCCGCCACCATGCGATCGAAGCCCGCCGCCATCATGACCGGCACGATGAGCGCCCAGAAGGCCACCGTCTCTTCCGCCATACCGAAGGTGGAGCCGCCGAGGGCAAACAGAGCGATCAGCACCGGGATCAGCAGCCGCTCGCGCCCGGCGAAGGTGCGCACTATGGCCCCCACACCCGCATCCAGCGCGCCGCTTTGCATGGTCACCGCCAGAAAGCCGCCGATGATGAGCACGAACAGCGCCACGTCGGCCGCCTTGTGAAAGCCCTGAATGGGGGCCTTGAGCACCTCGAACACCCCTTGCGGCTGGGCGGGCAGCTCGGTATAGCTGCCGGGCACAGGCAGCAAGCGCTCATCGCCGCTGTAATCGGCCACTGTGGCGGCCGCAACCGGCTGCTGGCTCTTGGCGGTGACATAGTCATATTTGCCCGCCGGCAGCACCCAGGTGAGGGCCGCCATCAGGGCTATGATGATGAACAGCAGTGTGTATACGGTGGGGAGTTGGCGCTTCTTGGGCGCCTCATGTGGGGTGGTCATAGCTTCCATTCCTCGGCAGCGCCGTCATGTGATCCGACAGCGCAAGATTAGCGGGTTTGATATGGGGAAAAGGTGATCGCGGATAATAAAATTTCGTGATTTCACCAGATTGTTGACAAAAAAACAGGGCCCCGCAGGGCCCTGTTTTCACCTGAGTCAGACTCAGAGCTCAACCACGTCGAATTTCACGTCCGGGTTCACATCCGCCTCGTAATCCACCTCGGCCAAACCGAAACCGAACAGGCGCAGGAACTCCTGCTTGTAGCCGGTGTAGTCGGTCAGCTCGGAGAGGTTCTCGGTGGTGATGGAAGGCCAGAGATCACGGCAGGTCTGCTGCACGTCTTCACGCAGTTCCCAGTCATCCATGCGGATGCGAGCCTGCTCGTCCAGCGCCAGCTCTTCCCCATAGAGACGGGTGCGCATCATGCGGTAGACCTGCTCCATGCAACCTTCGTGGATACCCTTCTCCTTCATGATCTTGAAGGCCATGGAGATGTAGAGCGGCATCACCGGAATGGCAGAAGAGGCCTGGGTCACCACGGATTTCAGCACAGCCACGTGAGCGGTACCGCCCTTGGCGGCCAGATCGCCACGAATGGCGGTGGCGGCGCGGTCCAGATCTTCCTTGGCGCGGCCCAGGGTACCGTGCCAGTAGATGGGCCAGGTCAGATCGGTGCCGATGTAGGAGTAGGCCACGGACTTGGCGCCGTCAGCCAGCACGCCTGCGTCGCGCAGGGCCGCCATCCACAGCTCCCAATCCTGACCGCCCATGACGGTGATGGTGTTCTGGATCTCTTCCTCATTCGCCGGCTCGACGGTGGCGGTGATGATCTGATCCTTGTTGGTATCGATGGCGGTGGTGGTGTAGGTCTCGCCGATGGGTTTCAAGGCTGAGCGCACCACTTCGCCGGTCTCCGGCATCTTGCGTACCGGCGAGGCCAGGGAGTAGACAACCAGGTCAATCTGGCCCAGATCGGCCTTGATAAGCTCGATCACCTTGGCGCGGCATTCGTTGGAGAAGGCATCGCCGTTGACACTTTTCGCATACAGACCCGCCTCTTTGGCGGCCTTGTCGAACGCGGCAGAGTTATACCAGCCCGCAGTCGCCGTCTTGGTTTCGCTACCGGCTTTTTCGAAGAAGACGCCTATGGTGGCAGCACCGCTACCGAAGGCAGTGGCAATCCGGGAGGCCAGACCATAACCGGTGGAAGCACCAATCACCAGCACCCGCTTGGGACCATTGGCAATCATGCCCTGTTCCTGGGTGTAAGCAATCTGACGTCGAACATTGGCTTCACAGCCGACCGGGTGAGTGGTGGTGCAGATAAAGCCGCGAACCTTGGGTTTTATAATCATAGAGGGGTCTCGACACCGTTAAATGGATGAAATCGGGGCATAAGATACCTCATCTTGCCGCCCTAGGGTGCTCTGATGTGTTGGACTGCGGGGAAAATGAACAGATCCACTGTATCCGCACGGCCAAAACCGGGCTAGAGCCAGGGGGATGGCGCTGGAATAAGCCCGGGTATGAGGCCTGTGCCGGCCGCACACCCGAGTCTGATCACTCCGATGGCGACAAGAATAAATTAAATAAAAACAGATAATTACCATCCATGCCTGCGCTATTGGACAAATATTCTGTACTAGTATTCAGCCGGTCGACTATTGTCACGAGAAGTCTCACAAGGGTCTCAAGGAGGAGCTCCACCATGTTTTGGAAACGTAAGCACAGCAATGAACAACGCGAGCAAGAGGCGGCACTGGCGGAGCTGGGCGCCTTCGAACAAGCCATTCAGTCCCGGGTACCCTATATCCAGTTCACGCCGGAGGGCGTGGTCACCTTCGTCAACGATCTTTTTCTCGATATCGTGGGCTATCAACGCGAGGAGGTGGTAGGCAAACACCACAGTGCGCTCTGCTTCCCGGAAGATGTCAGTACGCGCGATTACGAGCTGTTGTGGAGCGCTCTGCGCAACGGCGAGTTTCGTAATGGCCGCTTCATTCGCCAGGCGAGGTCAGGCAAAGCCGTCTGGCTGGAAGCCACTTACTTTCCCATCATTGTTGATGGCAAGGTCATCAGGGTAGCCAAGGTCGCCTCGGACGTGACCCAGCAGCAGTCATCCCTGGAGCGGACCCAAGCCCTGCTGGCGGCGCTGGACAAGTCACTCGCCGTCATCGACTTTCAGCCGGATGGCACCGTCATCAACGCCAACCAGAACTTCCTGCACTGTTTCGGATACCGACTGGATGAGGTGGTGGGCAAGCACCACAGCATGTTCTGTGATGACGAGTTTTATCGGAAAAGCCCCGACTTCTGGCGAGATTTGGGCTCGGGGAATATCCAGTCAGGTCTCTTCATGCGCCTTGGCCGCCACGGTGAAAAGATCTGGCTGGAGGCCACCTACAACCCCATCTTCAACCACGAGGGCAAGGTGATCAAAATCATCAAGCTGGCGAGCAACATCACTGAGCGGGTCGAAAAATCCATCTCGGTGCGCGAAGCGGCGCAAAAAGCGTGTGCCATCGCTGGTGAAACAGTGTCGAGCGCCGCCAAGGGGCGCGAGGTGATCGACAAAGTGCTGGAGACCTCGTCGCATATCAACACCTCGGTCAACGAGGTCAGCAGGCAGATTGAGAACCTCAACCAGCAATCGAAAAGCATTGAATCCATCATCTCGACCATCAGCGGTATCGCGGATCAGACCAATCTGTTGGCACTCAATGCCGCCATCGAGGCGGCCCGGGCCGGTGAGCAGGGTCGTGGCTTTGCCGTGGTGGCGGATGAGGTACGCCAACTGGCTGCCAGAACCTCCAGCTCCACTGGTGAGATCATCTCTGTCATCAAGCTCAACTCGGACATCACCTCCAGGATCACCCAGACCGTCTCTGTGGTCTCTGACAAGGCCATGGCGGGCCAGGAGCAGGCCAGCATCATTGCCACCGTCATCAAGGAGATCATCGAAGATGCCAACTCCGTCTCCGCCACGGTCAAGGACTTGTCCATCTGATAAGGAATGGCGATGCAAGGCAACAAGCGGCGGGGATCTCGTCGCTTGTTCCATTCTGTAGAATGGTTGTCCGCAAGGCGACACAACCGCAGGGCGGCGCAGATGGCCGTATTGATGTGGGCGGCAAGAGTGTGGCGAGCAAGGGGTGAACAGGCGCCCGTACCCGGCGTTCGAGATAACCAGACCCGATACTCAGCCTTCCCCCTTCATGTAATGGCGAGCCGCTTCGTCGGCCTGCATCAGGGCTGCCTCCCACAATTCAGCGATCAGCAGCCCCTCCTCTCCCACCGCAGCCTCCTCCAGTGCTTCCAGCGACCTGGCATCGTCCAGCGTAAAGGGATTATGGGTCAACAGGGCCTGTGCCCTGGTCAATAACATCATGCTGTTCATCGGCATTCTCCCGGATAAAGCCTGGCCAAGGTGATGAGCGACACACGCCCTTTGACTGTGCTGACTCTAGTCCATCGATCAGCCTCCAGGATAGATCAGCTGTCGGCGATAACCGGCTCGCGCACTTTGCGCCGAGCGGGCAGCTGGCCCACGGCAATCCCCAGCAGGACGGCGCCACAGGCAAGCCATTGCAATGGCGTCAGAGTTTCACCGAGCAGCAGATAGGCCAGCAACAGGGTGAAGACTGGTATGAGGTTCACATAGGCCGCCGCCAGGGTCACCTTGACCTGGGTCACCGACCAGTTGTAGAGCAGGTAGGCTCCGAGCGTCACAAGGGCGCCAAGAAAGACGATGACCGCCATGTCCTGCCAGGCCCAGGCGGTGGGCCAGGGTTCGCTGAAGGCGAAGGGGGCGAAAAAGAGGGTACCGACGAAGGCCTGCAGCGCTGTCAGGGTGAGCACACTGTAGCGGCTGGAGAGCTTCTTGAAGACCACAGAATAGGTGGCGGCGCACAGCATGGCCGCCATCTCCAGGCTGTTGCCGAGCAAGGCGTTGGGGGCAAACTCATCCACGCCGCTACCCAGCCCCAGCAGGGCAATGCCGATGATGGCGATGGCAAAGCCGAGCAACTGGCGGCGACTGACCCGCTCTTTGAGCAGCACAAAGGCCACCAGGACCACGATGAGCGGCAACAGGGCACAGACCATGCCCGCCTGACCGGCACTGGTGTAACGCAGGGCATTGACCTCCAGCAGGAAGTAAAGGCAGGGCTCCAGTCCTCCCATCAGGGCCAGCCAGCGCCAATCCCCCTTTTGATAGGTGAAATTGCCCAGATAGCGGTAGCAGAGCAGCCAGCAGAGCGCCGCCACACTCATGCGCATGAACAGCACCTGACCGAAACCCCAGATCCCCAGCACGTGCTTGAGGGCGATAAAGGAGCTGGACCAGAGCAGCATTGCCAGGGTCAGGGTAAAAATGGGTAAAGGGCGCACATTTCCTCCATGAAATTGGCCATTTGAATAATAACCATGCGGCCTTGCGGTTGTTTAAGGAGACCTAAAATCAGATAATACCGCCGCCTTCAAACCGGATAACCCATCTCCCATGACTGAGTACCTGCTTTTATTGGTCAGTACCGTGCTGATTAACAACTTCGTGCTGGTGAAGTTTCTCGGCCTGTGTCCCTTTATGGGTGTCTCCGGCAAGCTGGAGACCGCCGTCGGCATGGGGCTGGCGACCACCTTCGTGATGACGCTGGCCAGCGCCAGTTCCTATCTGATGGAACACTATATCCTGATCCCGCTGAACATCGCCTACCTGCGTACCCTTGCCTTCATTCTTGTGATCGCCGTCGTAGTGCAGTTCACCGAGATGGTTATCCGCAAGAGCAGCCCGACCCTCTATCGCCTGCTGGGCATCTTCCTGCCACTCATCACCACCAACTGCGCCGTGCTGGGGGTGGCACTGCTGAGCATCAACGAGCGTCACAACTTCATTCAAAGCATCATCTACGGATTTGGCGCAGCCGCAGGCTTCTCGCTGGTGCTGATACTGTTTGCCGCCATGCGTGAACGCCTGGTGGCGGCCGACGTTCCCACTCCGTTTCGCGGTGTGTCGATTGCCATGGTCACCGCCGGCCTGATGTCGCTGGCCTTTATGGGCTTTACCGGCCTTATCAAGATATAGCGCTATGACTCACATACTCTTTGCCGTTCTGGTACTGGCCCTGCTTGCCCTTGCCTTCGGAATCATTCTGGGCTTTGCCGCCGTCAAATTTCACGTGGAAGCCGATCCCATCGTCGATCAGCTTGACGCCCTGTTGCCGCAGACCCAGTGCGGCCAGTGCGGTTACCCTGGCTGCAAACCTTATGCCGAGGCGCTGGCCAATGGCGATCAGATCAACAAGTGCGTGCCCGGTGGCGATGCCACCATGCGCAAGATAGCCGACCTGATGGGGGTCGACCCTCAACCGCTGGGCAGTGCCGAGGCCGCCATCCCGGTCAAGAAAGTCGCCTTCATCCATGAAGATCAATGCATCGGCTGCACCAAGTGCATCCAGGCCTGTCCGGTCGATGCCATCGTCGGTGCCACCAAGGCGATGCACACCGTCATCACCGACGAGTGCACCGGCTGCGATCTCTGTGTAGATCCCTGCCCGACCGACTGTATCGAAATGATCCCTGTGCCGACCACGGTCGACAACTGGAAGTGGGATCTGGCCAGCGTCGCCATTCCGGTCAAGATAGTGGAATAAACAGCGGAGTAACCATGCAGCATCTGCTCGAACGCATCAAAGCCGGCACTCTGTGGGATTTTCACGGCGGCATTCACCCTCCCGAGAACAAGCACCAATCCAGCCTGACACCCGTGGTGGACGCGGGTCTGCCGCCCCAGCTCATCATACCGGTGCGCCAGCACGCAGGGCCGGCCGGCGATCTGCTGGTGCAGATTGGCGACAAGGTCAAGAAGGGTCAGCCGCTGACCCGCTATGACAAAGGCCGCATAGTGCCCGTGCACGCCTCGACCTCGGGCACCATCACCGCCATAGGCCACCATACTGTGGCGCACCCCTCGGGTCTTGATGATCTCTGCATCACCCTGACGCCGGATGGGGAGGATGCCTGGGGTGAGCACCAGGGCAAGCCCGACTACTGGAATCTGGATCGAGGCGAACTGCTCGAGCGTATTCAGCAGGCCGGCATTGCGGGTCTGGGCGGTGCCGTGTTCCCGACTCACAGCAAACTGGACGGTCGCGGTCAGCTCACCGAGATCCTGATCGTCAACGGGCTGGAGTGCGAACCTTATATCAGCACAGATGATCGGCTGATGCAGGAGTATGCCGACGAGATCATGGATGGCATCCGGGTGCTCAAGCATCTGCTCAAACCCAAATTGACCCTGATAGGGGTGGAAGACAACAAACCCGCAGCCATTGCCGAACTGACCCGCCACGCCACCGATGATGACGTGCTGGTCAAGACGGTGCCGACCAAGTACCCCTCGGGCGGTGCCAAGCAGACCATAGAGCTGCTTACCGGCCGTCAGGTGCCCAAGGGTGGGCGGGCGGTGGACATGGGCATCATGGTGCTCAACGTGGCAACCGTGTTCGCCATCAAGCGCGCCATCATCGACGGCGAGCCGCTCATCTCCCGCATCGTCACCCTGACTGGCGACGCCTTCAAGAAGCCAGGCAATGCCTGGGTACTGCTGGGCACGCCAGTGCGCTGGTTGCTGCAGCGTTTCGAGCTGCAACCCGAGGCGGACCAGAGGGTCATCATGGGGGGCCCCATGATGGGCTTCACCCTGCCCCACGCCATGGTTCCCGTGGTCAAGGCCACCAACTGCCTGCTCTCCCCGACCCGTGCAGAGCTGCCGCCCCCCGGTCCCGAGCAAGCCTGCATCCGTTGCAGCGCCTGCGCCGATGCCTGCCCGGCCAATTTGCTGCCCCAGGAACTCTACTGGTACAGCCGCGCCAAGGAGTACGACAAGGCCGAAGGGCTCAACCTGTTCGACTGTATCGAGTGCGGCGCTTGCGCCTGGGTCTGCCCCAGCCAGATCCCCCTGGTGCAGTACTACAAGATTGCCAAGGATGATATTCGCGAGGCCCGTGCCGAGGCCGAAAAAGCCGAGCGTGCCAAGCAGCGTTTCGAGGCCAAGCAGGCCCGCTTCGAGCGGGAAAAAGCGGCCCGAGAAGCCCGCCATGCCGAGGCTGCGGCCCAGCGCCGCCAGGCCATGACGGCCAGTGGAGGGGAAGATCCCGTCGCTGCCGCCCTCGCTCGCATCAAAGCCAAGCAGGAAGTCACGGCCAGCGCTGTTGGTGAGCAACCAGACAACAGCGCCATGATTGCCGCCCGCGAGGCGCGCAAGCAGGAGGCCCTCGCTCGGCGCGCCGCCAAAGCCGCCAACAGCGGTGAACCTGCTGACGTTGCCGCCGTCGTTGCGCCAACGCCAGAGGCGCAGGATCCGAAAAAGGCCGCTATCGCCGCAGCCCTTGCTCGTGCCAAGGCCAAAAAAGCCGCGCAAGCTGTGGATGACAAGGTCGCCGAGCCCGGGGCTATGGCTAACAAGGCCCAGCCGCTCAGCGAACCCGCACCGGCGACTGCCGAGGTCGACCCCAAGAAAGCAGCCATTGCCGCCGCCATCGCCCGCGCCAAAGCAAAAAAAGCAGCTCAAGCGGCGGATGAAAACGTCGCCGAGCCTGAGGCAACGGCTACCAAGGCCCAGCCGCTCAGCGAACCCGCACCGACAGCTGCCGAGGTCGACCCCAAAAAGGCAGCCATTACCGCCGCCATCGCACGCGCCAAAGCAAAAAAAGCCGC
>Ga0115550_1000433_pt1 | contig 35572 bp, 35 predicted proteins | sample COGITO_mtgs_1005_FD_87177 | JGI IMG/M metagenome (GOLD analysis project Ga0115550, IMG submission 87177) | Pelagic marine microbial communities from North Sea - COGITO_mtgs_100511 | ecosystem: Environmental > Aquatic > Marine > Epipelagic | place: Germany:Helgoland, sampling site Kabeltonne...
AACGCCTAATGTTTTGATAGACATGATGATTCGCCTCTTTTGGTTTGGTCACCTCATCCTAAATCAGGATGGGAGGCGAGTCATCACATTAGACGCGACCCCATTGGTTTTTTTGAAACACTATCTAAGCCATCGGCAACAGCCCGCTCTGGCAGAATAGTTGTCACTACTTAAAATTTAACCAGTTGGGGCGTGAAGGCTTAATTGTGCCTAGTTACAGTGAAGAACGTAAGCAGCAGATTTTGAACAAGTTACTGCCGCCTTCGAATATGACCATTGCTGAAGTATCAAGAAGCGAAGGGATTGGATTGCAAACTTTGTATAATTGGCGGGATAAAGCCAAACAACAAGGTCGTCCTGCATAGAAGAGAGTCAGGTCGTGCGGTTTGCCATCAGCAAGTCCAACTGGAACGTCAGCGCGGCCAGTCACATAGGACAACGATGCTCCGGGCTGGTGCTCCAGTCTCACGATCTCGTCGCTTACCCGAAACTTCAATGATTTTGGGTATTGCTCAAACCAACCCAAATTCTCCGCCTAACACGGCCGGCATCGCGCTGTCGACTTCGTCACTGATCGCATCAATGGTTTTTTCCGCTTCATCCAATTCGCTGACTTCGGCAACATGAAACAGCGCTTCGCCTTCGTTGATTAGCGGTAAGTTATTGCGGCCAATAATAATACCGCTGAAGGTTGCTACCACCGCTACTTCAAAATCGGAGTAGGGGGAGTAGATATGTGCCAGTACATCACCCACTTCAACTTTTTGCCCTAAGCCGTAATAATAACGGGCGATGCCATCGTGTTCAGCGCGGACCCAACTACTTTTTTTCGAAAATAACGACTGGGTTTTTTCGACTTTTCGCACTGTGCGCAACATGCCGAGACTGTGCATCACGTTGACAATACCGCGCACGCCAATTTTGATCGACTGTTCATCAAAACGCAGTGCTTCACCGGCTTCATACAAAATAATTGGAATACCCAGATTATTGGCGGTGCCGCGCATGGTGCCGTCGCGACTGGCTGCTTTGATAATAATCGGCGCGTTAAAACTTTCGGCCATTTTTAACGACACTTTGTCCCGCGAGGTGGCGCGCACTTGCGGCAAGTTACTGCGGTGAATAGCGCCGGTATGCAAATCAATGACATGGGTGCATTTTTTTAGGATGCGGTCAGTAAACTGCCACGCCATTCGACTGCCTAACGAGCCTTTCTCACTACCAGGGAAACTGCGGTTTAAATCGCGACGGTCCGGTAAATAACGGGATTGCTGCACAAAACCATAGGTATTGACGATTGGAACCACAATTAAAGTACCGCGTAAACTATTGATTTTTGGAAGTTTCAGCAAACGACGGCAAATTTCCACGCCGTTAATTTCATCACCATGCAATGCGGCGGTAATCAGCAATACCGGACCCGGCCTTTTGCCATGCAAGACATGGGCGCCGATATTCAGCTCAGTGTGGGTATAAAGTTTGCCAAAGGGAATATCCACCACCACGCGGCTGCCCGGGGTGATGATGCTGTTACCAAACTCAAAATCTTCGGCGACAGCGGGCGGCGGGCGGCTACTGACGGCTGGGGCGTTATCCGGTTCCGGCACTTCACTCATCAGGTCGTTCTCCGTTGTTTGCTTTGGTGGCGGCTTACTTGTTGTTCCAGATACTGCACTATTGTGTCCGCAACATCAATTTCGCTGGCCGCTTCAATGCCTTCGAGGCCAGGTGAGCTATTCACTTCCATCACTACCGGCCCCTGATTTGAGCGCAGAATATCAACACCGGCCACATTTAAGCCCATGCAGCGCGCGGCTTTTAATGCGGTTTGGCGCTCGGCTTTGCTTAAACGAACCTTGCTGGCGGTGCCGCCGCGATGCAGATTCGAGCGAAATTCACCTTCTTTGGCCTGTCGTTTCATCGCGGCCACCACTTTATTTCCAACCACAAAACAGCGGATATCGGCGCCTTTGGCTTCGCGGATATATTCCTGCACCAGAATATTCGCATTCAGGCCCATAAAGGCTTCAATCACGCTCTCAGCGGCGGTGCGGGTTTCGGCCAGCACTACGCCAATTCCCTGAGTGCCTTCGAGCAATTTAATTACCAAGGGCGCGCCACCCACCATCTCGATTAAATCCGGAATATCACCTGGTTTGTCAGCAAAACCGGTGATCGGCAAGCCAATACCATCACGGGCCAGCAGTTGCAGTGAATTGAGTTTATCGCGCGCCCGGCCAATAGCAGCGGCGTTATTCAGGCAATACACGTTCATCATTTCGAACTGGCGTAACACGGCGCTGCCGTAAAAGGTAATAGAGGCGCCAATCCGCGGGATAATCGCATCAAAAGCTGATAGTTCTTCGCCTTTGTAGTGGATGGATAACGCATTGTGATTGATGTTCATGTAACACAAAATCGGGTCAATCACTTCAATCTGATGGCCGCGGGCTTCTGCGGCTTCGACCAGCCGTTTGGTCGAGTACAATTCGGCGTTTCGGGATAACAAGGCAATTTTCATGCAAACTCCGGCTACAGCTATGGCAACAAACCACAGTGCAGAAAAAATAATGAGCATTAGTGCTGTAGGAAGAGCAGCTGCTGCGTCGCTGCTGACAGTGTAGTGAGCGGTGCATCAAAATACAGCTGATCTTATTGTTTTAAGGTGAATTTTTTTCCTGGTATCGGTTTAATGCAAAACGTACCTGGGGGTTAGAAATGCGTAATTTTACGGCAGTAACAAAAGGGACCCTAAACCCAGGAATACAAAAAAACCAATCACGTCGGTGATGGTGGTGAGAATAACCGAGCCAGAAAGTGCCGGGTCAATTTTGGCTTTTTCCAGCAGCACCGGGATCACCACCCCGGAAGCTGCAGCCACCAGAATATTAATCACAATCGCCAGGCCAATCACGGTGCCGATGATGAGGTCGTTAAACCAGAAATAGGTGACCACGGCAATGACCGCCGCCCATAACAAACCATTGAGAAGGCCAACGCCAAGCTCTTTACGCAGTAAAGTCCAGTAAGTTTTTGGGGTGATTTGCCCCAGTGCTAAACCGCGGATAATCAAGGTTAAAGTTTGACTGCCGGCAATACCGCCCATACTGGCGACAATCGGCATCAGCACTGCTAAAGCGACCACTTGCTGTAAGGTGACCTCAAACAGACCAATGGTCCAGGAGGCCAGAAAAGCGGTGAGTAAATTGATACCCAACCAGACTGCGCGGCGCTTGGCGCTATTCATCACTGGGGCGAATAAGTCTTCGGTTTCATCTAAACCGGCGGTATGCATAAACTGGCTTTCCAGGCTGCGCCGCACGTTTTCCAGCGCTTCACCAATCGATAACCGACCGAGTAACTTACCTTCGTCGTCGATGACCGCGAGCGCGGTATAACCTGAGCGCGCCACAATGTCAGAGCCTTTATCCAGGTCCATTTCGCCATCGACGATTGGTGCTTCGTCATCAATAAATTCGACAATCGGCAAGTGACTTGGCTGACCGAGCAGGCTGATGCTGAGTAACATACCGACATAGCGGCCGGTGCGATCAACCACCATCAATGCATCGTGATATTCAGCGTCTTCATTGAGTTTTTTAAACAACCGAATGGCGTCGCGGATCTTGGCGTTATTGCGGATGGTGAGTACATCGTGGTCAGCATAACGACCACATTGCTCATCAGTGTAAGCAAGTGCTGTCGCCAACCATTCTTTGTCGGTAGCATCAAGTTTAGAGCAAGCTTCCTGATAAACCGCCGCCGGCAGTTCATCAAGCATTTCAATCAGATCGTCGACGTCCATCCGCTCGACTAACACCGAGAGTTCAGGTGCTTCTAATTGCTTAAAAATATTTTCGCGTGCATCGTCACGCATGTAGGCCAGCGCATGAATTTGCTCGTCGGGGTGCAGGCTTTGCCAGGTGCTGATCCGCTGTTCCAGCGGCATCGCCTCGAGCGCAACGGCAATTTCTTCGGGTTCCAGCTGACTGAGTTTAACGCCTAGTTGCTCAACTTCCTGCTCATCGAAGCTGTCGCGAACAATTTCTTTGATATCAAGTAGTTGAGTTTCAGCCATCGCTGCGTCCTTACCCCAGAACATAACACCAGTGTGGCAGATTGCCGCTGGTGAAACTGGTTATTTTAAAAGTTGGCGATAATACCGCAGCTGTGCGTCAGTTTTATAGTCAATTCAAAGACATTTCTGAATTTTTTTCGCTGTTTTGCCAGGTTGGCAGGTGAGCGTTAAAATTTTCACCACCAGCGTTTGATTTTAAAACCCAGCAGCATCGCCAGTGCCAGAATGGTCATGGCGGCAAGGGTCCAATAATAACCGCTTTCCATATGCAGTTCCGGCATATTATCAAAATTCATCCCGTACATGCCGACGATAAAGGTCAGTGGAATAAACACCGTCGACACCATGGTCAGCAGTTTCATCCGTTCGTTTATTTGGTGCGAAGATGTGGACATATAACCGCTAACCAAATCGCCGAGCTGGTCATAGTACATTTGCGTCATGCTGTGCAGACGTTCGAATTTTTCATAAAAGTCGCGTAGTTCAACCGGCTGAAACAGGTTTTTCAGCAAGTGCTCATTCTCCAGATCAAGTAGGTCAGCAAACATTTCTTTTTGATAAGCGAGGTTACGATCCAACTTTCGAAACACCGACCGATAACGCATGATTTGCGCCATTTTCTGATCGTCGCCATGGTTAAGCATGGCATCTTCAAATTCACTCAGCTCATCTTCAAAATTAATCAGTTTTTCCAGATAACTGGCCGAAACGGCGTGAATATAATGTTTTACCCAGTCTTTAATCGGCATCGCAGGTTGGTGTAAATCAAAAGTCGGCAGGGCGTAGGCGTAGTCCTGCTCCGGCAACTGGCATTTGTACAGCAGCACCTGATTGGAGAACAAAAGGCTCAGCTGGGCATGTCCCGGATAATCCTTAAAATCTTTGCCGGCATAAGCGCGCAGGATCATCAGCGTAAAATTATTCGAAGTTTCCAGCTTTGGCGGGTGACGTTCGCGCAGGAAGTCTTCGGCTATTTCCGGATGAATGTTGAACTTCGCTAATAACTGTTGTTGTTCGTCCATGCTGGCATTGGATAAATTCAGCCACAGCCGCTGGTCGCCATGCAAAGGTAACGACAACAGCTTGATATCACCGTTTTGCCAGGTTTCGGTTTCCGGGTTGTACAGATGCAGCACAATCATCATATTTTCCAATACGTTGTTTTGCCGAGCATACGCAATTGTTTCACAGGCTGGCAAGTAACATCCATGGCTAATGTTCTGGCCAAGGTGTGTTGTTACTGCAGTTCTCTACCTGTAGCATCTGTTGCTGCAGATTATTTGGCTGGTTATTAGGCCGGGTATTTGGCAGAAAGATTTGATTGTGAGGGGAGGCGGCATAACTTAGCTGATCATCCGGGCAAGCGGCACTTTGACCAGGTCCCACCACCAGTTTGCTACCGACTTTCACCTGACAAACACTCATTCGGGTGAGCGGATTCCATGATGGGCAAATCGCGTAGTCGATCCGGTATTGTGCGCGGGTGCTGGGAGGCTTGGTAAAAGTCCACCAGGAGCCATATAAAGAATTTGGATTGGCGTGGTTCCATCCCCGATAAACCAGCACTGGCTGTAGGGCAACAAAAACCTGGCCTTTGCACAGCCGACCTTGCATTGGTCCGCCTAAGGCAGCTTGTAATAACTCTGGATCGTCAGCGGCAACTAAGCCAGCGGGCACCGGCTGAATGTCGCCGATGCAAGTTGTTGTGTTAGTTGTGCTCGTTGGATTTACTGTGATTGTTGAGCTGGTGTTGACAGCTTGGCGCGGCGAAATGGTGCAGCCTGCGAGCAAGCTAATAGTCACAATCAATCCGTAGAGCAAATAACTGCGATGCCGCGCGGGTGAGCGATTTTCGGTGAGCGGTGTGTGGCGGTTAAATTCCAAATTTTTAACGGGGGCGAGTGGATCCTGCTGTAGCATTTGCATGGCTGCATCCTTGGCACTTCACTGCATAAGAATGTAGTTGTTGAACTGGGTGGATGCCAGTTTGGAACCCATTGCTATTTGCTATTCAACTAGAAAAGGCAAATGGCAAGACCCGACCCTTGGTATTACGACTTGTTAGGGCTTTGTGTACATAAACTGGAATATAATTACTTCACATTTTTTTTGGCAATGGCCGCTAAAGCTTGTGCAGCACACACATATGTTTCTTTTTCATTTGTTTCTGTAATTTTTGTAAGTAAGAAATCAACCCCTTTTTCCGAAGAAAAATCAATTGCTTTTTTATCTCGTTCTATTTCAAGTTGCTCTATATATTTATCAATATCAAAGTTAATTGGTCTAGTCATTGAGTTAGGTAAAAATATTTTTGTACAAATATCAGATAACTCGGAAAATTTAGCGTTGTACTCTCCATTTGCAGGCGCGGCATTCAAAGACTCGCTAAAAATAATGGTAAAGACGAATATAAAATCTACTATTAAACATCTGTTCATATTATAACACTCTAAACTATTGCCCTAACGTCCAAATTTAGCGCGGAAAACTGCGCAGCCAGCGATTTTTGCTGGCGATAAAATTTTTTTGTTATATTTTTTTTTAATATAGTTTCTTAGTTTCTGGCTACCTTTTGAAAAATCTCCAAATAAAAAAACACTCTTACTTGATACAAATATCTCATATGTTTGAAGGTCGCTATATTCTTTGAATTCAATTGCCTCTGCCCATGAATATTTATGCTTGGCCTCCGAAGATATGACTGTGATACCGTATTCATCAAAATCAACTTTACGATTCAAACTTTTCCAAAAGCGATTTCCAATCAGCGCACAACGGATGCAATAATATTGGGCGTACAATGAAAAGCATAAGGTGAAGACAACTAAAAATGCAATTAAAAGATCTTTGCCTATACTTTTCCGGATGTTGTCAATTTGCATGTCAAAGCCTTCGGTGAAACCAATATATGAAAATAATATTGGAGTTCCAAAAGCTATTAAATTGGTCAATAAAAAAGCGAAATAGTAAAAAAATTTCGCTCCAAAATTGTTATAAACCAATGTGCCCTCCCCGAAAAATATAACACTGAGCGCACGCGCGGAAAACTGCGATGCAGCTTGACTTCGCTGCGGCCGCAGGCCGCAAAGTGCCGCGATTTGTTAGACATAATTGCCAACATGCAGCGCCAGTTGTGCGATTTAAAACTTACGGCAGTGCAACAGAAAAACCACGCTAGCGTCCTTTGTGTTGATAGTTTTACCAATACATTTAATACTTTTTGATGTCCCAAATGCTAGCTTTAACTTTGAAAACCACGGCAACCGAACGAACTTGTGAATTGCTGAATTGGTAACCGTCAGCGCAAAAATACCAGTCTAGGTTTAAACACAAATTCTTGAAATGTCATTTAGCGCACGACAAGGTCACCCTTTAGTCTTGCCGCCGCGCCATTCAATGAAACACTTTTTATGCCCTTTGGGTCGGCAGCTAATTCAAACTTTACCCAGTATTCGCAGAGACAAGCTGCAGCCTCGCTACTAGTGTTCGTTGGCTCATAGCTCAAATCGAGAATCCCATCGATGACTGATGCACTTGGACGCAGCCCGACGTTGTAACCACAAGAATCACTGTGACGGGCAATATATTGAGTGCTTTGTGCACTTTCAGTCCGCCAAACCTCAGGGGTTCTAACTTCGTCAGTCCATTCGCCAGCACACCCCAAAAACTCGAAGCTCTTGATCGTGCGGTCACGAGAGTTTTCCATCTCAAGCGTGGTTGCAACTTGATCCATCGAGTTAGGAGCACAGCCGACACCGAGAAGCGCGGTTACCAAAATACAAGGGATAGCGAACATGTTTCTCATGAGTACCTAACTACCCGCGCAAGCGCGCGAACTTGTGAGCGTCGTAGCAGCCGCAGGCTGAGATTGACGCGGCTTGTTAGTTTTACTATTCGAATTGCTCAACGATTTCGCCATTTTTTACATTAAATAAGAATTGCCTGTCATCATATGTGGCTAAATAGTACTTGAGAGCTTCACGATCAAATAGTATTTCTTTAACCCAAAAAAAATGGGAAACGGTGTATTTTAACTTTCGTTTTTTCTTAACTAGATCTTTTATATGATAGGATTTAACTAAATTACCATTTCTAAAGAAAGATAAAGCTTCATCCTCAATTTTTGACGCCCAAGGGCCGGGCCGAATTATATGTTCTCCATCATTGGCAATGTCGACCCCAAAAGCATACCAATTTACGCTCCAAATCGGCTTACTGGAATCATTGGCTAGGTACATGCCGCTTTGTTGATACTTGTCTCTTATTTTGGCCAATCGAATTTGAGTTTCCTCATTCCAGAAAATTAATTCTTCTTCTTTTGACACTGGAGCAATCATCGCAAATATATATTTTCCATTTGAGCTAGTAACAATATAGCTAGATGGCGGTGCAGGAGAATCAGCTATGACCGTAGCTGATAGGAATATAAATAGAATGAATATTGCAATTTTCTTCATGCTCCGTCCTGTAAACCTAACGCCCCACTTAGGGGCCAAAACACATGGGCTAAAATGCGAGCGAAGCGAGACAGCCCATGTGTTTTTGTCCCAGCGAACGCAGTGAGCGACTACAGTGGTTTGTTATACCTTTTCCAAGTGTATGCAAGCTACACCAGCTTTAATTGATTGTTGCATACTTTCAAAAGTTAAATCAGCCTGAGAAATATAGACTTTCAAAAGTTCCGAGACGGCTCGTCTATAGGCCGGAACGTAAATTAGGACACCCAACATGAAGTGAAACCAATGATCCATATTTTGCCGTTTAGCAATTCTTTTATTGCGCGAACCAAGTCTTTGGCTGCGAATAAACTTCAAATTATCAGAGTTAGAGCCGTAAAAATTTTCTACTGGCTCTACAACTCCCAAATTTACAGCAAAACTTCCGCCATATTTATTAAATTGAAAATCTAATGTTTGATACTGGCCGTTCGCGATACGTTTAAATATGGAGCCCTTTCCATGCCAACCGTGCTCTTTTAAAAAAGGTTCAGCATGAGACTTTAATACCTGCCTCATTTTGTCATTTGTCTCTTTAATTTTCAGATTAAAAAATGTATACATAAGTTTGACTGGTATAAAAGTGTTTTTTCACATGCAAAGAACCCGCAAGACGCAAATTCTATTGCCTTCTTTCATGAATTTTACTCTGAAGAAGTTAACCTTTAACTCTCGCTAATTCAACTGCTTCCGGACGTATTCACCAAAATAGGTAAGCACTGGAACGGTTTCGCGCCCGCAAGACGGCGATTTAAAAACTCATTAGGGATGCCATAAGTTCATTCCGTCTTTATTTGTGGATAGCTTTGGCCATTTGGAGATTTATTCGTAGGCTGTTTAAAAATGGCTGTGCAACAGCAAGCAAAATAAATGTCCGCAATAACCACAAAACCACGAACCAACGAAGTGGTACATTCAGTGAAAGTGGTGAGGCAATTCATTAGTAACCAACGGTTGCACTGAGCTGGTAAATTAACCGCAATTAACCACGCAGTCATAAATCCGCCAAACTGCAGCTTTGCCAAGTTTGCATCAGCCCAAAAAAACGCCGCATAAAAGCGGCGTTTTCAGCAGAACAATTCACTATAGACCAGTATTAAGCCGCTTTAATGCTCGCAATATACTGATCAACCAACGTTTCCAGCACATCCAGTGGCACGGCGCCGTTTTTCAGCACCACGTCGTGGAAAGCACGGATATCAAATTTATCGCCCAACGCGGTTTTGGCTTTTTCACGCAGCTCGACAATTTTGATCATGCCAATTTTGTAAGCCGTGGCTTGTGAGGGCATCACGATATACCGTTCAATCGCGTTATCAACTTCAGATTTAGCATTAGGCGTATTGGTTGCTAAATAAGTGATGGCCTCTTCGCGGGTCCACTTTTTGGCGTGAATACCGGTATCGACCACTAAACGGCAGGCGCGCCATAATTCCATGGCTAAGCGGCCAAAATCGGAGTAGGGGTCCTGATACATGCCAATTTCTTTTGGCAACATTTCAGTGTACAAACCCCAGCCTTCGACATAAGCGGTGTAACCACCAAATTTACGGAACTTAGGAACATTTTCCAGTTCCTGGGCGATGGCGATTTGCATATGGTGGCCCGGGATCCCTTCATGGAACGCCAGTGCTTCCAGCTCGTATTTCGGCATGCCTTTCATCCGGAACAAGTTAGCGTAATACACCCCAGGGCGCTTGCCGTCCATTGATGGCTGCTCGTAGAAGGCTTTACCGGCAGACTGTTCACGGAAGGGTTCCACTGCTTTGACAATCATGTCGGCTTTTGGCTTGACCAGAAACAACGAATCCAGTTTACCTTTCATCTCGTCGATGACGCGGGTGGCTTCGGCTAAATAAGCGGCTTTACCTTCGGCAGTGTCCGGATAATAGAACTGGGCATCATCACGCATAAAGCTGAAAAAGGCCTGTAAATCGCCTTTAAAACCAACTTTTTGCATGATGGCGTGCATTTCCTGATGGATGCGCGCCACTTCAGCAAGGCCCAGATCGTGAATTTGATCGGCGGTCATGGTGGTCGTGGTGGTACGGGCTAAGGCGTTGTTGTAGAACTCGGCGCCGTCTTTAAAGCGCCATACACCATCATCGGTGCCAGCTTTGGTTTCCAAAGTGGTCAGGTAGCTGATCAGTTGCTCATAAGCCGGTTTGACGCTACTGACCAACGCGACTTCAGCTTCTTTGATCAACATTTGCTTGGCAGCATCATCAATGGTTAACTTATTGACTTTACCACGGAAATCTTCCAGCAAAGTACTGTCAGCGCCTTGTGTGAAGGGGGCGCCTTTAATCAGGTTCTGACTGGCACCAATGGCATGTGGAAAGACAAATTTCGGTGGAATAATGCCAAGCTCAGCCCGTTTATCCAGCTGCGTCATCAACTGTTGAAACAATGGCTGTACGCCATTTAATCGGGCGATATAGGCTTTGGCATCGGACTCATCGGCAATCTGGTGCTGGTTAATCAGCAAACTGGCCACCATCGAATGCACACCGTACATTTGATTGATCGGGTAGTTGTATAAACGCCATTTATCATCAGCGATTTGTTGTTCAGCTTGTTGTTTAAACAGCTGATAACTCAGTTTGGACTGTTCATCTAAAGCGTCGAAATTAAAGCTCTTAAGCTGCTCTAACTGCTGTTTGGTTAAATCGAGAGTTTTGGCGGCTTGCTCGTCCGTCAGCGGTTCCCATTTGTCGTAATCTTTTTTAATGCCTAAATAGGTCAAAGAGGTTGGACTCAGTTCAACCTGATCCATAAAGGCTTTTTCGAAAAAAGCACTGATTTTTTCGTTTTCGTTCTGCACAGGGCTGGTTGCGGCAGGCGCTGCGGCTTCAGTGGCGGTGGTACTGGCTTTTTCTGCTGGTGAACAGGCACCCAGCAAAGCTAAAGTGACGGCCAGGGCCAGTGTCGATTTGGTTAATTTCATCATTACCTCGGAAATTGCTGCGTTTTGTTTTAATTCAGCGGATGGTGACATTGGGATGGTAACCGTTGTGATTTCATCGCCGCAACCTGTTGTTTAGCATGTTGCGGTGACGTCCGTAAAGGTTATAAAAACATCTGGAGTAAATCATTCAGATAACGCACACCATGGGGCGTGATCTGATATCGGTGATCCGGCTGATTAACTAAACCTAATTGCATCGCTTTGACAAGGATTGGCGCCACTGTTGCGGCAGGTTGCCCGGTATATGCGGTAAATTCATCAATAGAACAGGCTTCCAGCAACCGGAACCGATTCATAAAATACTCAAAGGCTAATTCGTCGCTGGGCACTGGTGTGGCGCTATCGAGATAAGGTTTGCTTAAATCCATATAACCTTTGGGATGCTTCACTTTTACCGTGCGGACAATGTACCCGTGCTCTGGCATCGTGATTTTGCCGTGAGCGCCACAACCGATGCCCAGATAATCGCCAAAGCGCCAGTAATTCAGATTGTGCCGGCACTGAAAACCGGGTTTGGCATATGCCGAAGTTTCATATTGCTGATATCCGGCTGCGCTTAGCAGCGCGTGTCCTTGCTCCTGAATATCCCACAAAATATCGTCGTCCGGCAGCACCGGCGGTTTTGAGGCAAAAGCGGTATTGGGTTCAATCGTCAGTTGATACCAGGATAAATGCGGCGGCAGCAGGGCAATGGCCTGCTGTAAATCACTGAGTGCATCGTCAATACTTTGCTCGGGCAAGCCGTGCATTAAATCGAGATTAAAACTTTTTAACGGGCTATTGGTGAGTAAGGCCGTGGCAAGCTCTGCGGCGTGGCTGGCTTCATCACCTTGATGAATGCGGCCAAGCCGGGTCAGTTTATCGTTTTGAAAACTCTGCACGCCAATCGAAAAACGGCTGACACCAGCTTTGACGTAACCGGCAAAACGCTCGGCTTCGACCGTGCCTGGGTTGGCTTCCATGGTGATTTCGATATCATCGGCAAACACAATTCTGCTTTGCACACCACTTAAAATAGCAGCAATGCCTTCGGCGCTAAACACGCTAGGTGTGCCACCACCGATAAAAATGCTGTGCAGTGTACGCCCTTGCACATAAGGCAAATCAAGGTCTAAATCGGCCAGCAAATGGGCGATGTATTCTTGCTCCGGAATACCTTGCTTCACGGCATGCGAGTTAAAGTCGCAATAAGGACATTTTTGAATACACCAGGGAATGTGGATATATAACGACAGTGGGGGCAGCTGCAGCATCATTTACGCCTTCTGCTGCCATTGTCGTTGTAACAGTGACAACGCTTGACCACGATGACTGATCTGCGCCTTTTGCGCTTTCTCCAGTTCTGCTGACATCAGACCCAAGTCCGGCAACCAGAAAATTGGGTCATAACCAAAACCATGCTGGCCTTTGGTGGCAAAGGCAATTTCACCGGCCCAGATGCCGTGGCTGATCAATGGCGTTGGGTCGTTGGCATGGCGCAAATACACCAGTACACAATGAAATTGCGCCTGACGTTGGCCAGCCGGGACATCTGCCATTTTTTCCAGTAACAGTTTAACGTTATCGGCATCGGAAGCTTGAGCGCCGGCAAACCGGGCGGAATAGATGCCGGGGGCGCCACCAAGAGCATCCACCGCCAGACCCGAATCATCGGCAATTGCCGGCAAGCCGGTGACTATCGCAGCATGGCGGGCTTTGAGAATGGCATTTTCAATAAAGGTCAACCCGGTTTCGTCAGCGTCAGGGACGCCAAGGCTGGTTTGTGGAATGATGTCGCAGCCCCAAGGCGCCAGCATAGCGGCCAGTTCAGTTACTTTTCCAGGATTGCCGGTGGCAAGCACAATTTTTTGAGTCATAGTGACCTTTGCCAATAGCGGCGTATGTTAGTGAGTTGTGGCTTTGATTAAAGCGAAGTTGGGAGCCAGCAGCACTGGCTCCACGAGATTAATCAACGTAAAAAGTATGGGTGAATTGCAGTTGCTGACTGACATCACCTTGCTTTATTTGCAACGTGAAGGTAAAACGCTCTTCATTGCGATAGGGCAGTTGCGCCAGGTAATAAATGGCATTGCCTTCGACCACTTCGCGAAATACCAGGTCTTTTTGTTGCCCTAGCAGGTTTTTCGCAACACCTGCGATACTAACTTGTTGCGCTGACAGATCCGCAGTTTTTAACACTGAAATATTGACTAACCCTTGAAATTTGGTCCGTTCCAGCTGATAGGCCGTCGCAATCGCTGCGTCAATCATGGTGGATGGCATCGCAATATAATGTACATCCCACGGGCCTAACTGCTGTTTTTGCTCCGCGCTGACCTGGGTAGAACTAAACAGGCCGACGGTGAGCACGAGCAGTGTCAGTCGGATATGTGCGCCGAACCATTGTGGAAACGTGATAGAGCTATGTTTCATAGGTGATGTTCCTTGTGCTGGACGAAAGCTAGGAATTCCGCCGGGATCACAAAAGGTGCTGTAATCAACACCTGTTTATGCCGGCTTAATTCGCCCTTATGCAGGCTGACCTGACTTTTACTGACCTTAAATAGTTTAGCCAACAAATGCAGGATATGAGCATTTGCTTTGCCATCAACCGGCGGTGCGGTAATGGCCAACTTGATTTCAGTCCCATGCAAACCGACCACCTGATCACGACTGGCTTTGGGTTGAATATAAAGCGCCAATATCAAATCAGTTCCGAGATATCGTGTGCTGCTCAAAATAAACCGGACACCAGGCTTTGCACCAGAATTTGTAAAAATTGCAGGCCAACCAATAACACCAGTACGGATAAATCCAGGCCACCCATCGGTGGTATGACTTTGCGGATTGGGCTCAGCAGGGGCTCCGTCAGTTGATGCAGCAGGTGTTCCATCGGATTGCGCCCTTGGCTGAACCAGCTCAAGATGGCACGGATCACGATCACCCAAAACAGCAGGCTAAACGCTTCTTTGAAAAAGACCACAACGGCGCCAAGAGCGGTCGCACCGATATTCACCTGCCCGGCCAATAACAGTTGGATGGTGACGACTTTGGCCGCCGCAACGAGCAACGCCAGTAACAATGAGGCGGTATCCAAAGGGCCAATACTTGGGATCACCCGGCGCAGAGGAATGATCAGTGGATTGGTGGCTTTGACCACAAACTGGCTGAGTGGATTGTAAAAATCCGCTCGTACCAACTGTAACCACAAGCGCAGCATCACCACCATTAAAATCAGGCTGAACACGGTATCAATTAAAAAGAAAAATGCTTCGTTCATAACATCAGGATCCCGAATGAAAAGAAAACATCAGCAAGCATCATGCTTGCTCATCGCTATAAAGTTTTGGCCATCGCTTCGGCTCTGGCAATCGCCGCCTGCATGGCAGCGGCAACAGTTTGCTCCAGCTCACGTGTACGGAAAGTTTCAATCGCTTCGTGCGTGGTGCCACCTTTGCTGGTGACTTCTGCCCGTAAATCGGCAAAGGATAAATCAGACTTCGCAGCCAAAGTTGCTGCACCTAATGCCGTTTGTGCCACCATCGCTCTGGCTTCTTCGCTTGGAAAACCCAGCGCTTCGGCCTGTTGTTGCATTGCCTGCATAAAATAAAAAAAGTAAGCCGGCGCACTGCCGCTGATGGCCGTAATATGATTAATTTGCGCTTCGTTATCCAGCCAGATATTGCGGCCACAACCGCTAAATAGCTGATCGACAAAAGATTTTTCGTAATTGGAACATTGACTTGGGTAAAGCCCGGTGACGCCAAGACCAATTTGCGCCGGGGTGTTAGGCATCGCACGGACAATCCGGATATCACCCAGCCACTCGCGATAACGGCTGACCGGTAAACCTGCGGCCACGGTCACAAATAATTTTTCGTGAATTTCCGGGGCGCCCGCCAGCATGGCCTGGCAGACATCCGCCATAAATTGTGGTTTGACGGCAAGCACAATGACATCAGCCAGTTGCGCTGCATGGACATTGTCTGTCGTGGTTTGAATGGAGAATTCATTGGCAAGTGCTGCCAACTTTTGTGGATTTCGATTGCTGGCGATGATATTCGCCGCTGGATAACCCTGGTTGATCAGGGCGGCTATTAACGAGCGCGCCATATTGCCGGCGCCAATAAAAGCTACTGTGTTTTCATTCATGTGGTTGCGGTTCCCGCGCGCCGAAAATGGCTGTGCCTAATCTTATCATAGTTGCACCGAAAGTCAGGGCTTGTTGCCAGTCATCTGACATGCCCATCGAGAGCGCCCTGGCCTGTGGAAATTGTTGTTGTAGTTGAGCGGACAATGCTTGCATCGCGGCAAAAGCCTGGCTGTTATCGTTACCGACGGCAGGGGCAGGAATGGCCATTAAGCCCGCGAGCTCAAGGTTTGGAAGCGTCGCAATCTTTGCGGCAAATGGCTGAACTTCAGCAGCGGCAATACCGGCTTTACTGGCTTCGTCACTGATATTGACCTGGATCAGAACCTTTAATGGCGGCATTGTGGCAGGGCGCTGCGCTGATAACCGTTCGGCGATTTTCAGCCGGTCGATGCTGTGCACCCAGTTGGCAAATTTGGCGATATCACGGGTTTTATTCGATTGAATCGGACCAATAAAATGCCATTCTAAATCAGCAAGTTCTGTAAGTGCAGTGGCCTTATCGACCAGCTCCTGCACATAGTTTTCGCCAAACTGACGTTGTCCTGCCAGATATGCTTCTGTAATCAATGAGATGGGTTTGGTTTTACTGACGGCGATTAATTGTGCATCTGCACGCACGCTTAAGTTTTTCTGCTTAATTTCTGCAAGCTGCCGGTAGGCTGAATTCAGTCGTTCTGCTATGTTGTTATCCATTGGGACCTGACTTTTCGTGATTATTTTTTTAGTTTCTGGCAAACAGGAGTACATTTTGTCATGGATATTACCGAATTATTAGCCTTTAGCGTGCAGCATAAATCGTCAGATTTACACTTATCAGCAGGTGTGCCGCCGCTGATCCGGGTTGATGGTGATGTACGTCGCTTAAATATTCCACCACTCACCCATAAAGACGTGCATGCGTTGGTGTACGACATTATGACGGATAAGCAGCGCAAAGAATACGAAGAACGACTGGAGTCGGATTTTTCGTTTGAAGTGCCGGGTCTGGCACGGTTCCGGGTGAATGCCTTTGTGCAAAACCGCGGTGCCGCCGCAGTATTCCGGACTATCCCATCTGAAGTGCTAAGTCTCGATGATTTAGCGGCGCCGGATGTGTTTCGCACTATTGCCGAAAACCCACGCGGTTTAGTGCTGGTGACCGGGCCAACCGGTTCGGGTAAATCGACCACGCTTGCGGCGATGGTCGATTACATCAATACCACTCGGCATGAGCACATTCTGACCATTGAAGACCCGATTGAATTTGTGCATCACAACAAACTTTGCCTGGTGAATCAGCGGGAAGTGCATCGTGATACTTTAAGTTTCAGTAACGCCCTGCGTTCGGCACTGCGGGAAGATCCGGACATTATCCTGGTCGGTGAATTACGGGATTTGGAAACCATTCGCCTGGCAATGACCGCTGCTGAAACCGGCCACTTGGTGTTCGGAACTTTGCACACCACGTCCGCGCCAAAAACCATTGACCGGATCATCGACGTGTTCCCTGGTGAAGAAAAAGCCATGGTCCGTTCGATGTTGTCTGAATCATTACGCGCAGTTATTTCGCAGACGCTGCTGAAAAAAGTTGGTGGCGGCCGGGTGGCGGCGCACGAAATTATGGTTGGTTTACCAGCGATCCGAAATCTGATCCGCGAAGACAAAATCGCCCAGATGTACTCGGTCATTCAGACCGGTGCGGCGCACGGCATGCAAACCATGGATCAATGTTTATTGAATCTGGTCAACCGCGGCCTCATCACCAAACAAGACGCGCTCGCCAAAGCACAAGACAAAAATGCCTTTGGCGCGATGGGCCGTATTTAGGAGTTTTAACGTGGAATTAGTTCAGTTATTGCACAAAATGGTTGATGCCAAAGCGTCTGACATGTTTGTCACCGCGGGTATGCCGGTAGCTGCGAAGATTAACGGTGAATTGTTGCCGATTGACGAGACTCCGCTCACGGCGGAAGATTCGTTAGCCATGGTGCTGGCGGCGATGAATGAAAAACAAAAAAACGAATTTTTGAAAGTCAAAGAATGTAACTTTGCGGTTGCCAATGAAGCGGGGCGTTTTCGGGTATCGGCGTTTTTTCAGCGGGATCAAGCGGGCATGGTGGTACGGCGCATCGTGACCACCATTCCGAATGCTGACGATTTGGGTCTGCCGCCGATTTTAAAAGAAATCATCATGTCCAAGCGCGGGCTGGTGTTATTTGTTGGTGGTACCGGTACTGGTAAATCAACCTCGCTGGCGGCTTTAATCGGCTATCGCAATAAAACCTCGCGTGGCCATATTCTGACCATCGAAGATCCGATTGAATTTGTGCACGATCACCAAAAAAGCCTGATCACGCAGCGTGAAGTTGGCATCGACACCGAGTCATTTGAGTCCGCGCTTAAAAGCTCGTTACGTCAGGCACCTGATGTCATTCTGATTGGTGAAATCCGTAGTCAGGACACCATGGAATATGCCTTGTCGTTCGCAGAAACCGGCCACTTATGTATTGCCACCTTGCACGCCAACAACGCCAACCAGGCAATCGACCGCATCATGCACTTAGTGCCAAAAGAAAAACACGGTAAGTTGCTATTCGATTTGTCATTAAACCTGCGGGCTATCGTCGCGCAGCAATTGATCCCAACACCAGACGGTTCACGCCGCATCGCTGCCATTGAAGTGCTACTCAATTCGCCGTTAGTGGCCGATTTAATCAAACGGGGTGAAATTGATGAAGTAAAAGCGGTGATGACGAAATCCCGCGAACTTGGTATGCAGACTTTCGACCAGGCGTTGTACGATTTGTATCAACGCAGTCAAATCAGCTACGCCGACGCGCTGCACCACGCAGATTCACCGAATGACTTAAGGTTGATGATTAAACTACGCAACAACGAGACGTCAGGCGCTGGTTTCCTCAGCAATGTCACTGTCGACGGTTTGGAAAAACCAGAGAAAAACTAATTTGTTATAGCGGTCAGAGCATACCTTTGGGGTCAGAGTAGTACTCTGACCCCAAAGGTACCCCCGCGGTTAACATTTATGGTGTTGGGCGTTCAGTGCCAACATATTGAAATCTTGGAACTTCTTCGCCCTGAATGGTCACGGTTTCGGTGAACATCGACAACGGGCGTACCCATAAGCCGTAATCGCCATACAAAGCCCGATATACCGCATATGGCAGTTCATCTTCGCTGTGCATGGCAATTGCCAATAGTTGGTAGCAAGGGCCTTTGTAATGCTGGTAATAACCCAGCGGCACCGAGCCATCACCGTGATCAAGCAATGCCGAGATACCGTTGTCAGGCAGAATGATTGTCAAACCAGCTCTCCAGGATTAATTTGGCCGACCAGCAATCGACGGCATCTTTACTGAGCTTTTTAAAACCACCTTGCGCGAATAAATCAGCGCGGGCATCGACTGTGGTCAGGCGTTCGTCCTGAGTCACGACTTTGAGGCCAAAACGGCCGTGCAGCCGATTGACGAATTTATGCACGCGGGCGGTAAATGGCTGCTCAGTACCGTCCATATTTAACGGCAAACCAACCACTACTAAACCTGGTTGCCATTCACTGATCAGCTTTTCAATCTGCGTCCAGTCCGGCGTACCATCGACGGCTTTGAGCGCTTTTAAGGTGCTGGCGCTGCCGGTCAGCTGTTGACCCACGGCAACACCGATGCTTTTCAGGCCATAGTCAAAGGCCAGAATATTTGGTTTTTCACTCATCAGGCGTGTCCTGCTACCGGGCTTAATTGCCAAGACTGAATGCCCAGGCGTTTGGTGGCGCCTTGCCATTTGTCGGCATGGCTTAAATCAAAAATAATCTGGTTATCGGCCGGGATCACCAGCCACGAATTATCGGCGATTTCCTGTTCCAGCTGCCCAGCGCTCCAGCCGGCATAACCTAACGCCAGAATGAATTTTTCCGGTGCATTGTCGGAAGTGAGCTGTTCCAGAATGTCTTTGGAAGTAGTTACCATCAAATCATCGGTCAGTCTTAAGCTACTGACAAAACCATCTTTAGGCGTATGTAACACAAAACCACGTTCGTTCTGCACCGGACCACCGGCACAAACCCGCGCTTTGGCTGCGTCACAATCAGCATTGTGCTCAATCTCCAGCTGTCGCAATAAATCTGAGACATTAATCGATAGCGGATGGTTGATGACAATGCCCATGGCACCATCGGTATTGTGTTCGCAAATATAAGTGACGCTACGCCCGAACAATGGGTCTTCCAGTGTCGGCATTGCGATCAGTAAATGGTTTTGCAAACTGGCCATGGTGCTATCGGTCATTGATGTCTCCATTTCAGTCTGGCTGCTTCTGAATAAGCAACTCAATTTGATCAAATAATAGTCCGGTTATGCTGATAGGAAAGGCCGCTTCGATTTCGCGGATACATGTTGGGCTGGTGACGTTAATTTCGGTTAGCTTATCGCCAATGATATCGAGGCCGACAAAAATCAATCCTTTGGCTTTTAACGCGGGTCCAACAGCACGTGCGATGGCCCAATCCGATTCAGTCAACGCGCGGGCTTCGCCACGACCACCAGCCGCCAGATTGCCACGGGTTTCACCGCTGGCCGGAATACGCGCCAGGCAATATGGCACTGGCTCGCCGTTAATTACCAATACGCGTTTGTCACCGTCTTTAATTTCCGGGATAAACTTTTGCGCCATTGCATAACGGCTGCCATGTTCGGTCAGGGTTTCAATAATCACGCTGACATTGGCATCATCTGGTTTTAAGCGGAAAATCGACGCGCCGCCCATGCCATCCAACGGTTTGAGAATGACGTCTTTTTCCGCCTGATAAAAAGCTTTTAACCTGGCCGCGTCGCGCGTCACCAAAGTTTTTGGTGTGTGCTCGCTAAACCAGCTGGTGTAAAGCTTTTCGTTGGCGTCACGCAGGCTTTGTGGTTTGTTGACGATTAAGGTGCCTTCGTCTTCCGCTCGTTCCAAAATGTAAGTGGCGTAGACAAATTCGGTATCAAACGGCGGATCTTTACGCATCAAAATCACGTCAAGATCGGACAGCGCGATATCCTGCTGGCCATTAAATTCGTACCATTTGGTCTGATTTTGCTCAACCTGCAGCAATTTAGTGCTGGCGCGGGCCTGGCCTTCCAGTAAATACAAGTCGGCCATTTCCATATAATGCAGCTGATAACCACGTTTTTGCGCTTGCAGCAACATGGCAAAACTGGAATCTTTTTTGATATTAATGGACGAAATCGGGTCCATCACAATGCCTAACTTAATCAAATTTCTGCTCCCGGATTGGCTTATGCCAAATCACCCATCTGTAATTGCAAGGCGCTGATCGCGGTCAGCGCGGCGGTTTCGGTGCGAAGGACCCGTGGCCCAAGCTGTACTGCGACAAAGCCGGCACTGGTCGTAAGTTGAACTTCACGGTCGCTGAAGCCACCTTCAGGACCAATCACCAGCCGCACTGCGGTCACCGGCGTTAAGGTCTTAATGGTGTCTTTGGCCCACGGATCCAAGGTCAGTTTTAATTCTTCGGTCGGCTGGCCCAGCCATTTGTCGAGATTGAGCGCCGGATACACGGTTGGCACCACACTACGGCCACTTTGCTCACAAGCACTGATGGCGATTTTTTGCCATTGTTCGGTACGTTTTTGTAAACGCTCGGCATCGAGTTTCACGCCACAACGTTCGGTAAATAGCGGCGTGATTGCGGTTACACCCAGCTCAACCGCTTTTTGAATGGCAAAATCCATCCGATCGCCTCTGGAAATGCCCTGGCCCAAATGAATTTTTAACGGTGATTCGACCTGATTTTCAAGTTTAGCGTTAATTTGCACCAGCACTGATTTTTTACCGGTCTCGGTGATCAGGGCTGGATAATCAAAACCGTCACCATTAAACAAGATTAAGGCATCACCAGACTGCATGCGCAGTACGCGGCCCACATGATTGGCGCTCTCGTCAGCGAGTGCGATGATTTGTTGTGGCGCAAGTGCGCCTGGTTGATAAATTCTCGGGATCCGCATCAACAAGTTTTCCGAAAAATAAAAGCGCTATGGTAGCAGGCGTTCCCGGACAAAGGTATAACATAGCGCATTGAATTCGCGGGTGAAGGTAGGAGTCTGGATGAGTACGGTATTGGATGTGCGGGGTCTGACTAAAAAATATGCCGAATTAGTGGCGGTCAATGGCATTAGTTTCATCGTCAAACAGGGCAGTTGTTTTGGTTTGTTAGGGCCAAATGGTGCCGGTAAAACCACCACCATTGAAATGCTCGAAGGGCTGGTGCAACCGGATGCCGGCGAGATTTTTTATCACGGCAAACCGGCCAGTCGTGCTGATTTTCAGCAACTGGGGGTGCAATTTCAGCAAACCGCGTTGCAGGACTATTTAACCGTGCACGAAACACTGAAACTGTTCGCGGCGTTTTACCCAAAACCAGCGGATTTAGCTGAGCTTATTCAGCTTTGTGACCTCACCGAAATCCTCGACCGCGACCACCGTAAACTATCTGGCGGTCAGCGTCAGCGCTTGTTACTGGCTCTAGCCTTGGTGAACGAGCCACAAATTATTTTCCTCGACGAGCCCACCACCGGGCTTGATCCACATGCACGGCGTAATTTCTGGGCCTTGATTGAACAGGTTAAAGCGCAAGGCCGAACCGTTATTCTCACCACCCACTATATGGATGAGGCCGAGCAGCTGTGCGACCAAATTCTGATCATGGATAAAGGCAATATTATTGCGCTGGATTCACCGGAAGCCTTGTTAGCGCAGCATTTTAGCGGTGCGTTATTGCGCTTGCCGGATCAGGGGCAAGATCCTAAGTTGCCGGACGATGCCAGTTGGAGCAGGGCGGGTGGTTATTTGCAAATTAATAGCCGTGATATCGAACAAACCATCCGCTTGTTGCAGGCACAACAATTTTCGCTGGAAGGTTTGTTTATTAAATCGGCCAACCTGGATGATTTGTTTTTAAAACTGACCGGTCACAGCCTGTCGGCGTAAGGAAATAATCGAATGAATTTAAAACGTTTTTTAGCGGTGTTTAAGGCGCGCAATTTAGAATTCTGGCGCGATAAATCTTCCTTGGCCTGGAATTTTATTTTCCCGGTGTTGCTGGTGGCCGGTTTTGCGGTGGTGTTTGGCAACGGCAATAAAGCCGAATTTAAAGTCGGTGTACTACAAGCAGCTGCCTCGATTGACGCAACAACACATCCGTTTTTGCAAACCCGCTATTTGGAATTTGTGCCTTACATTCAAACAGAAACCGCGCTCAAAAAGCTGCAACACCATCAGCTGGATTTGCTGGTTGATTTGAAGGCCAAACAGTATTGGCTCAATGACAGCTCGGCCAAGGGTTATCTGGCGGAAAAGTTGTTTTTGCAACTTGAACCTGGCGCAGTGAAAGCCACGGTGACCGGGCGGCAAATCCGTTATGTCGATTGGGCACTACCCGGCATTTTGGGCATGAATATGATGTTCAGCTGTTTGTTCGGCGTGGGTTATGTATTGGTGCGTTACCGGAAAAACTCGGTGCTTAAACGACTACAGGCAACACCGTTAACCGCGCTGGAATTTATCAGCGCCCAGGTGTTGTCCCGCCTTGGTATTGTGCTGTTTATCGCCGGCAGTATTTATCTGGGCTGCGATTTACTGTTTGATTTTGTGATGCTGGGCAGTTATGTCGATTTATTACTGGTAACCATCCTTGGCGCCATGGCGATGATTTCGCTCGGGTTACTCATCGCCAGTCGCTCACGTTCAGAAGAGTTGACCGGTGGCTTATTGAATATGGCGAGCTGGCCGATGATGATTTTGTCCGGCGTCTGGTTTAGCTTAGAGGGCGCGCCCAAAGCGTTGCAGTGGTTTGCCGATATTCTGCCATTAACGCATTTGGTGGCTGCCGCGAGGGCCATTATGACCGATGGTGCCACATTGTCGCAGCTGACGTATCCGCTGGCGGTGATGGTCGGAATGATTGTGGTATTTTTGTCAGTGGCGGCGATGTTGTTCCGCTGGCAGGGTGATGGACGATAGCTTGTTGTGAGAAATGAAAAAGGCGCCGGTTGGCGCCTTTTTCATTGCAGCGAACTGATTACGACAGCGCTGGAAAGGTATAGCTCGAACCAATGCCCAGCGGTAACCCCAATGACCAGTACAGTAAAAGGAAGCAGGTCCAGATCACAATAAAGGACACTGAAAACGGCAGCATCAGCGCAATTAAACTGCCGATGCCAGTCGATTTCACATATTTCTGGCAGAACACCACGATGAGTGGAAAGTACGGCATCAAAGGTGTGATGATATTGGTGGAGGAATCACCAACCCGATATGCCGCCTGGGTGAAATCCGGGGAAACACCCAGTTCCATCAGCATTGGCACCATCACCGCACCAATCAACGCCCATTTGGCCGAAGCTGAACCCACCAGTAAATTGACCGAAGCGGTTAAAAAGATAATCCCAATCAGCGTTACGCCCATTGGCAATGCCATCTCTTTTAAGGCACCGGCACCTTTAATCGCAAACAGGGCGCCTAAATTCGACTGACCAAATGCATAAATAAACTGCGCGCAGAAAAACGCCATCACGATGTAATAACCCATGCCACTCATCGCTTTACTCATGCCTTGTACCACATCACGATGCGTTTTCACCGTACCTGCGGCATAGCCATACACCACACCTGGGATTAAAAACAGGATAAAAATTAGCCCAACAATGGACTGCATTAAATTGGCGGTGCTGTGAGTTAAGCTGCCATCGGTGCCGCGCCAGGCTGAGGTTTCCGGATAAGCGGTTGCCGCCAGCGCCGCCACGCTGATGAAAATGGATAACATGGCAAAACGTAAACCACGACGTTCTTCAGGCTTCAGCGCATCCATCGTTGGCAAGGTTGCCGGGTCGCCATCAACCTGAGTTTGTTTTAAGCGCGGCTCAATCACTTTGTCGGTTAAAAACCAGCCAACCAAAATAATCACTGCGGCAGAAGCCGAAGTAAAATAGAAGTTATTCAACGGGTTAATCAGCATTTCGGCAGCTGCAGGGTGTGAAGATAATCGCGCCGAAGCCTGAGTTAAACCGGCCAGCATTGGGTCCAGACTGCTTGGAATAAACAATGAGCAGGAAAACCCACCGGAGACACCGGCGAAAGCGGCGGCGATACCTGCCAGCGGATGACGGCCAGCTGCATAAAAAATCACGGCGCCGAGCGGAATTACCAGCACATAACCGGCATCAACCGCGACATGACTTAAAATACCAACCGCAATCAATACCGGCGTCAGCAGAATTTTTGGTGTGACCGATAAAATTGAGCGTAAACCGGCATTGATAAAACCGGTGTATTCGGCAACACCTAAACCCAGCATTGCTACCAGCACCACCCCCAACGGCGGGAAAGTGACAAAGGTACTGACCATTTTTGCCATAAAGGCAGTAAAAGAACTGCCGTCGAGTAAGTTGACGATTTGAATCGGCTGGCCGGAACGAGGGTCAATTTCAGTAAAAACCATGTCGGACAAAGCCCAGGAAATCACCCAGACGGCGACCATAAATAGCGCAAATAATACCGCTGGATCAGGCAGTTTATTTCCGACTCGTTCAATGGCATTCAGGCTGCGATTAAGCCAGCCTTGTTTTTCTGGCATCGCAGAAGTTGGCGTTGCTGCAGTCATATTTTTTCCTTCTAAGAGTTGCTGCATTGAGGTTGTTTAAACGAAAACTGGCCTAGTTATAAAAACATCTGGCGCGGATAGCAATCAAAAACTGCCAATTGTAAATGGAGTGTATTTATCTACAGCCAAGAAAAAGGAGAGCCGCAGCTCTCCTTGATGAGTTTCCGGAAAAATTACAGACCAGCGTCAGCGCGCAGAATATCGGCTTTATTGGTTTGTTCCCACGGGAACTCGTTGCGGCCGAAGTGACCGTAAGCGGCAGTCGCGCGGTAGATTGGACGTTCCAGATCCAGCATTTCAATCAGGCCATATGGGCGCAGGTCAAAATGACGGCGGATTAAGGCAATTAATTGATCTTCAGTCAGTTTGCTGGTGCCAAAAGTTTCTACGCTGATTGAAGTAGGTTCAGCGACACCGATGGCATAAGACACCTGAATTTCACAGCGCGCAGCCAGGCCAGCAGCAACGATGTTTTTCGCCACATAACGGGCGGCGTAAGCGGCTGAACGGTCAACTTTGGATGGATCTTTACCAGAGAAAGCACCACCACCGTGCCGCGCCATACCACCGTAGCTATCGACGATAATTTTACGGCCAGTCAGACCACAGTCGCCCATTGGGCCGCCGATCACAAAACGACCGGTTGGGTTAATGAAGAACTTGGTGTTGCTGGTTAACCATTCGGCTGGCAGCACTGGTTTGATAATGTGTTCCATCACGGCTTCGCGCAGGTCCGGCGTTGAAATGGTATCGCAGTGCTGGGTTGACAATACAACAGCGTCGATGCCCACTGGCTTGCCGTTTTCGTAGATAAAAGATAATTGAGACTTCGCGTCCGGGCGTAACCACGACAGGGTGCCGTCTTTGCGCACTTTCGCTTGTTGTTGCACCAAACGGTGCGAATAAGTAATAGGGGCTGGCATTAATACGTCAGTTTCATTACTGGCGTAACCAAACATTAAACCCTGATCGCCGGCGCCCTGGTCGCGTGGATCTTTTTTATCAACGCCTTGGTTGATATCTGGAGATTGTTTGCCGATGGCGCTTAATACGGCACATGAATTGGCATCAAAACCCATATCTGAATGGACATAACCAATCTCACGGATAGTGGCGCGGGTTAATTCTTCAATGTCGACCCAGGCAGAAGTGGTGATTTCACCGCCGACCAGCACCATACCGGTTTTGACGAAAGTTTCGCAGGCGACACGGGCTTTTGGATCTTGTTCCAAAATTGCATCCAATACCGCATCAGAGATTTGGTCAGCGATTTTATCCGGATGTCCTTCAGAAACAGATTCAGAGGTAAAAATGTGTTGGGCCATGTAACGAGTTCCACAAGTTGGTTGTTGATGCGCCAGGCGCTGGAATTTTGGGCTGCGTATTCTATTGAAAGCGGTTTGCCTTGGCTAGTTTTTTCTGCCGCCCGGACGTCTTTCATTCCGTCACTATACGCGCTATCGGCATCTTGGATCAAAACTTTGACTTGATAATGGGCAGCAAGGTTGCTTTTTTAGCAAAAAAAAACGTGGCCGCTAAAAAAAGGTGAGTCGCTTTTGAATATTATAATTTGCCATTGTGCCAACGCTCTGGGAAAATGCCCGCGAACTAATGCCACCATGTAAAAAATTCAGACGCGTCAATGAGCCGGCAGAGCTACACCGCGTTTAATCCCCGCATCTTCAACGATGACGGGTACAACAACATCTTTGGATAAAGATCTGACAGTAGCAGGAGTGATAATGCCATCTCGTAAACAACTCGCCAACGCCGTCCGTGCTCTGAGCATGGATGCAGTACAAAAAGCCAAATCGGGTCACCCTGGTGCACCCATGGGCATGGCGGATATCGCCGAAGTACTGTGGCGGGATTATCTGCAGCACAACCCACAAGACCCGTCCTGGCCTAATCGCGACCGGTTTATTCTCTCCAACGGCCATGGCTCGATGCTGCTGTACTCCTTGTTGCATTTAACAGGTTACGATTTATCCATCGACGATTTAAAACAATTCCGCCAACTACATTCCAGAACACCGGGTCACCCGGAATATGGTTATGCACCGGGCGTTGAAACCACCACCGGCCCGTTAGGTCAGGGTATTACCAACGCTGTCGGCATGGCGATTGCTGAAAAAGCCTTAGCAGCGCAATTTAACCGCCCAGGCCATGCCATTGTTGATCACCACACTTATACCTTTTTAGGCGACGGTTGCCTGATGGAAGGTATTTCGCACGAAGCTTGTTCATTAGCCGGCACGCTTGGCCTTGGCAAACTCATTGCCTTCTGGGATGACAACGGCATTTCAATTGACGGTCATGTCGAAGGCTGGTTTACCGATAATACGCCAATGCGCTTTGAATCATACGGCTGGCATGTGGTGCCAAATGTGGATGGTCATGACGCTGAAGCAGTACGCGCCGCTATTGATGAAGCGCGTGCAGTGACCGATAAGCCAACGCTGATTTGCTGTAAAACCATTATTGGTTATGGCTCACCAAATAAATCCGGTAGCCATGACTGCCATGGCGCGCCTTTGGGCGATGCTGAAATTGCTGCCAGCCGCGAATTTTTACAATGGGAGTCAGCGCCATTTGAAATCCCGGCGGATATTTATCAGGAATGGAATGGCAAGGCCAAAGGCGCCAAAGCGCAACAAGCCTGGCAACAACAATTTGCAGCTTATGCTGCTGCATACCCTGAACTGGCCAATGAATTAGCCCGTCGAGTGGCTGGTGATTTACCGACAAACTGGCGCGAAAAGTCTGATGCTTATATCGCGCAGTTACAAGCAACACCGGCTACGATTGCCAGCCGTAAAGCGTCGCAAAATGCCTTAAACGCTTTTGGCCCTTTGTTACCAGAATTTTTAGGCGGTTCGGCCGACCTGGCAGGTTCTAACCTGACGATTTGGTCAGGCAGTAAAGGCGTCAGCAATGAAGATGCTGCCGGCAACTACTTATACTACGGCGTGCGTGAATTTGGCATGTCAGCCATTATGAACGGTATCGCTCTGCACGGTGGTTTTATCCCTTACGGCGCTACTTTCCTGATGTTTATGGAATACGCCCGTAACGCGGTGCGAATGGCAGCGCTGATGAAACAACGGGTGATTTTTGTCTACACCCACGATTCGATTGGTTTAGGTGAAGATGGCCCAACGCACCAGCCGGTGGAACAGTTGGCATCATTGCGGGTAACGCCAAATCTGATGAACTGGCGTCCTTGCGACCAGGTGGAATCAGCGGTGTCATGGCAGGCGGCTATCGAACGTACTGACGGCCCAACGACCTTAATCTTCACCCGGCAGAATCTGGTGCAACAACCTCGTACCAGCGAACAAGTCGCCAACATCCGCCGTGGTGGCTATGTGCTGGTCGATTGTGCCGGTACACCGGAACTGATTTTTATCGCGACTGGTTCAGAAGTCGAGCTGGCGGTGCAGGCCGCAGCGCAGCTGACGAGCAAAGGTAAAAACGTTCGTGTGGTGTCAATACCATCCACGGATGTGTTTGAAGCACAAGACGCCGCCTATCGCGAAGCGGTATTACCAGCCGCTGTCACCAAACGGGTTGCAGTGGAAGCCGGTATTGTGGATTGCTGGTATAAATATGTCGGCCTCACCGGCAAAATTATCGGCATGACCAGCTTTGGCGAATCAGCTCCGGCTGAACAGCTGTTTGAATACTTTGGCATCACCACCGCCAAGGTACTGGCAGCCGCCGAAGAATTGCTAGGCTAATTGCGGGATCAGAAAAGGGGCTTAGTGCCCCTTTTGCTTAGATAGATTTAGAACCTGTTCGCTGAAAAATGGATAACCTTAAACCCGTATGACCATTCGAGTTGCTATTAACGGTTTCGGCCGGATCGGACGTAATATTTTGCGGGCGATTTTTGAAAATCAGCTACAACAGCAGTTTCAAGTTGTCGCTATCAATGAACTTGCTGACGCCCAGGGCATGGCGCATCTGTTGAAATACGACAGTTCCCATGGCCGTTTTGGTTTTGATGTTGCATTAAACGGCGAACAGCTAACTGTGGGTGGGCAAACCATCGCATTATTTCACCAGGAAGATGCGGCAACTTTGCCCTGGCAGCAGCTGCAAGTTGATATTGTGATGGAATGCACCGGCGTGTACAGCAGTCGTGCGGATGCGATGCTACATCTACAAGCCGGCGCGCAAAAAGTACTGTTCTCACATCCGGCAGGGCAGGATATTGATGCGACGGTTATTTACGGCATCAATCACCAGCAACTAACGCCAACGATGCGGGTGGTTTCGGCAGGTTCCTGCACCACCAATTGCATTATTCCGGTGCTGAGTGTGCTTGACCAAAATTTTGGTGTCGAAAGTGGCACTATTACCACTATTCACGCCTCAATGAATGACCAGCAGGTGATTGACGCTTATCACCCGGATTTACGCCGGACCCGCGCCGCCAGTCATTCGATTATTCCGGTGGATACCAAACTGGCGCTCGGTATCGAGCGGATCATGCCGCATCTGGCCGGCCGCTTTGAAGCGATTGCGGTACGGGTGCCAACTTTGAATGTGACGGCGATGGATTTAAGTGTCACCTTGCATCAAGACGTCACTGTTGCAGATATCAATGCTGCATTGAAACTAGCTGGCCAGCAGTTATTGCCACAAATTCTCGATTACACTGAAGAGCCTTTGGTGTCGGTCGATTTTAATCATGATCCGCATTCTTGTATCGTGGATGGTTCGCAGACACGCGTTAGTCATAAACGACTGGTAAAGTGTCTGGTTTGGTGTGACAACGAGTGGGGTTTTGCCAATCGGATGATCGATACCGCCAGCGCCATGATGCAATCAGATTCATCTTTATTCTCAGAAGGAGCTTGTCATGTCAGTAATTAAAATGGCTGATCTGGATTTGGCCGGAAAACGGGTCCTCATCCGCGAAGATTTAAACGTGCCGGTAAAAAACGGTAAAGTAACCTCAGACGCCCGGTTACGCGCGGCATTGCCAACCATTGAACTGGCACTGGCAAAAGGTGCCAAAGTGATGGTGTGTTCACATTTAGGCCGACCGGAAGAGGGTGTGTACGCCGAAGAGTTTTCGATGCAACCGGTGGTTGACTACTTAACAACAGCGTTAAAAGCACCAGTGCGTCTGGCGAAAGAATACCTGACCGGTATTGAAGTAGCACAAGGCGAAGTGGTGGTATTTGAAAATGTGCGTTTTAATAAAGGCGAAGGCAAAAACGATGAAGCCTTATCGCGTCAGTTAGCCGCACTTTGTGATGTGTTTGTGATGGATGCCTTTGGTACTGCGCATCGCGCGCAGGCAACTACGCATGGTGTTGCTAAATTCGCGCCGATTGCCTGTGCTGGTCCGTTATTGGCTGCAGAGTTAGAAGCATTGGCGGCCGCACTTAAAAATCCAAAACGGCCGTTAGTGGCCATTGTTGGCGGCTCAAAAGTTTCAACTAAACTGACTGTGCTGGAATCGTTGTCTTCGATTGTTGATCAATTAGTCGTTGGTGGTGGTATTGCCAATACGTTTATTGCTGCAACCGGTCACGGTGTGGGTAAATCCTTGTGTGAAGTGGATTTAATCCCGGAAGCACAACGATTAATAGCAGCTGCCAAAGCCAACGGTGGCAACATTCCGGTACCAACCGATGTATTAACCGGCAAAGCTTTTAGTGAAGACACAGTGGCAGAGTTAAAACAAGTCGCTGATATTTCCACAGATGACATGGTTTTTGATATTGGACCAGCCAGCACCGCGGAATTGGTTAGTATTTTGAAAAATGCCGGTACCATTGTCTGGAATGGCCCGGTTGGGGTGTTTGAATTTGAGCAATTCTCTGCCGGCACTAAAGCTATCGCGCAGGCGATTGCCGAGAGTAACGCGTTTTCAATTGCCGGTGGTGGCGATACGCTGGCGGCCATTGACAAATATGGTGTTGCTGACCAAATTTCTTATATCTCAACCGGCGGTGGTGCATTCCTGGAATTTCTGGAAGGTAAAACGTTACCTGCAGTAGAAATTCTGGAACAACGTGCGCTGAGCAACTGAATCAATTTTTGAATTTGTTTATTGTAGGTGCGTGTAGTGACCAACATGACCAGAACTACTGGCAAAACTGCTGAATAACACTTAATAACAGCAAGGCGCTGCCCGCACTATTAAATCTGAGACCCTACAGGAAAGAGAGATACTTATGGCTTTAATTTCGTTACGTCAGATGCTGGACCACGCAGCCGAATTTGGGTATGCCGTACCGGCATTTAACGTCAACAATTTAGAACAAATGCGTGCCATTATGCTGGCTGCTGATGCCACCGATAGTCCGGTCATCGTGCAAGCTTCAGCTGGCGCCCGTAAATACGCCGGTGCACCGTTTTTACGGCATTTAATTCTGGCGGCAGTGGAAGAGTTTCCACATATTCCGGTGGTGATGCATCAGGACCATGGCACTTCACCTGCCATTTGTTTGCAGGCCATTCAGTTGGGTTTTTCATCAGTGATGATGGATGGCTCACTTGGCACCGATGGCAAAACGCCGATGGATTACAACTATAACGTTCAAGTAACCCGTCAGGTCGTCGAAATGGCGCATGCGGGTGGTGTTTCGGTTGAAGGCGAATTAGGTTGTCTCGGAAGTCTGGAAACAGGCACTGCCGGTGAAGAAGATGGTGTTGGCGCCGAAGGTGTGCTGAGCCATGACCAGATGTTGACCGACCCTGAAGAAGCGGCACAATTCGTGAAAGCGACGCAAGTTGATGCTTTGGCTATTGCGGTGGGTACCTCACATGGCGCTTATAAGTTCAGCCGTCCGCCAACAGGTGACATTTTGGCGATTGACCGGATTAAAGCCATTCATGCCCGTATTCCGGACACGCATTTAGTGATGCATGGTTCGAGTTCAGTACCACAAGACTGGCTTCAAATTATTAATGAACACGGCGGCGCCATTTCGGAAACTTATGGTGTACCAGTGGATCAAATACAAGAAGGGATCAAACACGGCGTGCGTAAAATCAATATCGACACCGATTTACGTTTAGCTTCTACCGGTGCCATTCGCCGTTTTATGGCGCAGCATCCGGCAGAGTTTGATCCACGCAAGTATTTACAGGCATCGGTCATCGCGATGATGGATATCTGTAAAGATCGTTACCAGGCATTTGGCGCTGCTGGTCAAGGATCGAAAATAAAAGCCATTTCATTAGAAAAAATGGTGAAGCTTTATGAGTCGGGAAAACTTACGCCGAACATTAAGTAAGCAAAAAAATGAATGGTGCATTAAAATTTGAAAACTTAAGTTTAAATGTATCCATCAGGGTGAATTTGCAAGTAAAAATTGTAGCAAAACAACTGCTGCGGGCTGTCGGCGTTATATTGACAACCTGCGGATTTGCTGCAATGATGCGGACGGTTTACCCTCTAACCAGGTCATATTTTTTTACAAATTTGGCCTTCACTATACAGGTTACGTTAATCAGCAATTATTGGTTGGGAACTATGTCTAACAATAACATCCGTAAAAGCCTGATCGCATCAGCATTCGTTGGTGCCTTCACTTTGGTAAGTGGAGTTGCGTCAGCAACTACGTTGGCAGAACTGCAAAAAGCATCGGCTCAAACAACCCGTGCTTCAGTTCAGTCGCAAGAAAAAATTAACAACATCTATGATCAGTCACAAGAATTGCTGGCTGAGTATCGGACTCTGGTTGAACAGACCGAAAACCTGAAAGTGTATAACGATCACGTTGCACGCCTTGTTGCTGACCAAAACGATGGTTTAGCTTCGCTGGACAAGCAAATTGGTACGATCGAAGGCACTAAACAGGGTATCGTGCCATTAATGTATAAAATGGTTGATACACTGGAAGCCTTCATCAAAGCAGATATGCCAATTGATATTGCTAACCGTTTAGCGCGTATTGAACGTTTACGCGGTTATCTGGCCAGCGCTTCTGTGAATACTTCTGAACAGTACCGCACAGTGATCGAAGCGTATCAAATTGAAAAAGATCTGGGCACAGCAATCACAACTTACACTGATAAGTTAAATGTTGGCGGCCAGGAAATCACTGTTAACTACGTTTACGTAGGTCGTATTGCGCTGTTAGCTCAGTCACTGGACGAGAAACAAGCCTGGATGTTCAGCCGTGCATCAGGCCAGTGGGAAGCTCTGGGTCAAGAGTACCTGGAATCAACCAAGTTAGCGATTCGTGTTGCGGGTAAACAAGCTGCCCCTGAATTGTTGAAACTTCCAGTGTTAGCAGCGGAGTAAGATTAAATGAAGAAAGTGTTTAAAGGTTTAGTGATCGCAGCTGCTGTAACCATGTCTGCCGGTGTGTGCTTAACTGCCGCTGCTGACACAGCAAAACTGGATCAACTGTTAGAGCAAGTTAAAAAAGACCGCCTTTCTGAAGGCAAAATCGACCAGGCACGTGAACAAGAGTTCCTGTCTGATCGTGCTGACAAACAAGCTCTGCTGAACAAAGCAAAATCTGCTTTTGCTGCAGAAGAAGCGCGTGGTCGTTCTTTAACACAACAATTTGCTGACAACGAAGGCAAACTGGCGGCGAAAGAACAAGAACTGCAAACTGCTCAAGGTACTTTAGGTGAAATGTTCGGTATCGTTCGTGGTTCTGCCACAGAAACGATTGGTTCAATCGCCACGTCAAACGTCAGTGCTCAGTATAAAGGCCGTGAAGACCTGCTGAAAAAACTGTCAACTGCAAAAGAATTACCAACAATTTCTGAACTTGAAGAGCTGTGGATTGCACTGCAAACAGAAATGACTGAGTCAGCTAAAGTGTCTAAATTTGAAGGCACAGTGGTTGGTTTAGATGGTACTTCATCAACTGGCAGCGTCACTCGTATCGGTGCATTTAACCTGATTTCTGACAACGGTTACCTGGTTTACAACGCTGACACCAGTGAAATGCAACCTTTAGGCAAACAGCCTGAAAGTCACATTCTGGCAGATGCTGAAGCATTCAAAAATGCAGCTGCTGGTGAACTGAAAGCAGTTTATGTTGACCCGACTGGTGGTGCACTTCTGCGTTTAAAAACTCAGGAAGCAACATTAGAAGAGCAGTATCACTCTGGTGGTACACCAGGTTATGTAATCACTGTGTTACTGGTTATCGGTTTATTAATCAGCGCCGTGCGTTTTGTTGCTCTGACTGCTGCTCAATCGAAAATCAATGCTCAGCTGAAAAACCTGGCGAATCCAAGCACCAACAACGCTCTGGGCCGGATCCTGAAAGTTTACCACGACAACAAGTCTGTTGACGTTGAAAACCTGGAACTGAAACTGGACGAAGCTATCATGCGTGAAACTCCGGATATCGAAAAAGGTATCGGTATTCTGAAGCTGATCGCTGCAGTAGGTCCATTGCTCGGTCTGTTAGGTACAGTTATCGGTATGATCGGTGCGTTCCAGATGATTACTCTGCACGGTACTGGCGACCCGAAAATCATGGCTGGCCAAATTTCAATGGCGTTAGTAACAACTGTTCAAGGTCTGTTATGTGCTCTGCCATTACTGTTTATCCATTCAATGTTACAAACGAAGTCAAACTCAATTCTGCACATCCTGGATGAGCAAAGCGCTGGTATCATCGCTGCTCATGCGGAGAAGGAGAAAGCGTAATGCATAGCCTGATAGAGCTTTGGGAATCTGTCAGGGATTTTATCGCTACCGGCGGCGATGTACTTTATATTGTCGCCTTTGTGCTCTTCATGATGTGGGTTCTGATCATTGAGCGCTTTTGGTTTATCTCCCGTGAGTATCCAGTGCTGCGCAATCGTATTGTTGCAGACTGGAACGAACGGGCTGATACAACCTCCTGGTATGCGCATAAAATCCGTGATGCGTGGGTGTCTGAGGCATCTACCAAACTGAATGAGCGGATTTTAGTTATCAAGACGTTAGTGGCCGTGTGTCCGATGATTGGTCTGTTAGGTACAGTAACAGGCATGATCGCGGTGTTCGAAATCATGGCATTACAAGGCACTGGTAACCCAAGACTGATGGCGGCTGGTATTTCAATGGCAACAATTCCGACAATGGCCGGTATGGTTGCATGTTTATCAGGCGTATTTGTAACGTCCAAATTGGAAGATAAGGTAAAGTCAGCAGTGCATGAATTAGCTGACAGCATGCCTCATCATTGATAGAGAGTAATTTATGGCACGTAAAATTAGACGTGGAGAAGAAGAAGCAGCAATTGACTTAACGCCAATGCTTGACGTT